>JAABUN010001201.1_pt1 | contig 59942 bp, 73 predicted proteins | sample 5559311 | NCBI WGS metagenome assembly JAABUN01 (sample SAMN10711877, study PRJNA513370) | rock metagenome | isolation source: Antarctica rocks | place: Antarctica: Victoria Land, Siegfried Peak sud
TGGGGTGTGGGTGAGGGGTTTGTGGGTGGGGTTTTTGTGGGTGGTGGGGGCAGAGGGGACAGGAGGGGAGGGGAGAGGAGGGGAGGGGAGAGGAGGGGAGGGGAGAGGAGGGGAGGGGAGAGGGGGGGTGGGGGGTGAAGGGAAGGGGGATGGGGGCGTGAAGGGAGGAGAGGGGAGAGAAAGGGTGGTGAGGGACGTGATGATGGTAGGACAAGCGGGGCAGGGGTGGTGATAAGCTAGGTGGTACTAGCGGCTTTGACGCGTACAAAATCTAATCTAATTACCTTATACACTGTTGTTGGAAACGATTTCTGGACTACAATAGTATGCAGGTCTATATATTCAGCCTGTACGGTATGTTGTAGAACGATATATAGTAGAAGTGTCACGTTTTCCTATACAGGTGCAGAGTTTGAAAAGTTTGTGAGGGATCATATCCTCCTATAATATCAAGTGTACATTATAAGTTGCTCCGAGGTTGAGTGTATACTCATCAAGGTTACAATGGAGGTGTCATTGAGGATGATATCGATGTTCTGCTTCAACATGCCAATGGTCCGAAGTAAGCTTCAGCTCTTTCTTGCTAGATCTGTGGGTATACAATTAATTGCGGCTCTCAGTATCCAGACCAATTATGATGAGCTAGTGCACGGATTCTGGACACGTTGGAATGTGTCAGACTTCGACTCTAGATTGACGAAAGCAATGATGTTAGTCCCAGCACTTTGAGTCGATGGGCCAACAAGAAGACTGGCACCCAAACGGCTAGTAGGCCCTGTCATCAATGTGGTCTAGCGACAGGTTGGTCCGTTGGGGAACGATGCACGCAGCTTTTCCAAAGCTTCACCCTCACTGGCATAGTCCGACAGCCTCATGACTATTAGCCCTGGCTATGTGAAGACTGATTGACGAACGGACTGATCAAGAGGTTATGAAAGAGCTCAACAAGCTGAAATTATACATGCGTATCGTTCAGAAGTAAATACAAGAGCTTGAGCAATCCTGTCAAGTCTCAATGTTTGTCTCATCGAGTGAGCTTTCAATCTGTAGGTAATGTCACCATCTGCCTACCCCAGCGAGGAATCATGATAGGAGGACTGATTTCCTCGTCTCCCAGCCCAGATACCTGACCAGGGTACCACTCGAGAGGCGATCTTCCCCCCTCTCATCGCAGACTGCAGCCGTCACGCTCAATTCTGCACAGTGTACTTCTCCAGATCAATCGTAGGCGCGAATTTCCTTGTTATTAAATACAACATAGCGATGGATGCTAGCGTTCGTGTTGTCGGCTGCGCAACTAGGAGCATACCGTCTCGAACCGCGTACTGATGGGAGCGTTGCATTGAGTGTGTTTTGGGGGAATGAGCGACATTAGTCGGTTCGTATATCGGCGATTGTGATGGAATCGTACAAGAAGATGGCCCGGCTAGCGGAGGGACATTTGTCTGTAGAGTCAGTACGGGAGAATTCGTCACTAAGCCTTTGTTCTTGAGATGCGATATTAGCTTTACCCAATGATGATTGTGAATAGTGCATTTGATGGAAGAGACGAAGCGTCGCTGTCTGTTCTGCCAAGCCTTTGATCGTGTCTTTGATTAGGTGTATGTCGGCCAAGCGCCAGCAATATGTGACGGCTAAGGTACCTTGAGCTCAATTGTTCGTGACAGATTCAGCGATCAAGTAGATAGCCCAAACTCTGTCCCATTTAGCTTGGCTCTCGAAATCCTGGGGACTTAGCTCGTTTTCTTGAGATGAAACCATGGTATATTGACTTTGAACTTATCTATTGAGATGAAGGTCAAACCTACTAAGAACACAAAACTCGCTAAACGTGCATGCCTGGGAACGTTGCCCTCATCCCAGGACCATTGAACGCCAACTCCGCTGTGTCAAGACCATACTTGCTCTCGAGTCCGTCGAAAATGCTTCTCCACTTTGTTGCGCATAAGCCTGCTAATCACTGGTCAATCACACCCCTTGACCTCCAGTAATCAGATATCACCACGATAGTGCAGTGACAAGCCTCTAGCAATTACATGCACCAGCACCTTGGGTTCCAGGTGCCTCAGGTCTCAGATCTACCCCTGGTTGGCGGTTCGATCTCATGTTTCGGGCACCCGCTTGTTCGATAGGCAGCTTTCGTGCAATAGCTGTGAAGAGCTCCCGGACATTTTCCGCCGTCTTAGCCGATGTCTCGAAAAATAACAGGCCAGCCTCTCTCGCGTATGCCTCAGCGTCCGAAGTCGTTATGGCACGCTTATCTGGATGTTCAGCAACCAGATCCGATTTGTTCCCCGCAAGAGCTATTATGATATTCTCATTTGCTTGTCTTTGTAGCTCTTTCACCCAAGCCTTTGCCTTATCTAGCGAAGACTGCGGATGCGTTAGCGAAGATTCGCGGAAGAAAAGGGCTTACATACAGCTTGTGTAACATCATAGACGACAACGGCGCAGTTGGCATTTCTGTAGTACATGGGGGCCAGAGACTTGTATCTTTCTTGTCCAGCAGTATCCCATATTTCAAACTTCACTGTCGTGGTATCGTCAAGGGAGATGGTCTGCGTGAGGAAGGCGGCGCCGATGGTTGATTCTCGATAGTCATCGAATTGATCCTGTGTTTGTGACATTAGCCTAGGTGGACTCGTACCGCTTCGCCAATCTCAGAGTACTGACTTTTACAAAACGTAGGACAAGCGAACTCTGGTCTGTGTCAGCTTTGATCCGCAACTGCTCCGGGTCCAAGGAGTAATTACTTTTCCGACTGCAGATTCTCCTGTCGAGCAGTGTTAGCAACTCCATCGCATGTTCATTACTTGATGATCGGGCTCGACGTACCGAGAAGGACAAGCTTGAACTGAGCAAACCGTGCTCCTGGCCGAGCGCCTGTAGAGACTCGTGATGACATGGTCTGTCTGGTCTGAGGATGGTGTGGTAGTGCAGACACCATTCGAATAAGCAGATCAGTGAAAGTGGTGTATGTAGAATGGTGGAGACAATGGACTTTGAAACGCAGATGCCTTCCTAGCGGCGTCAAATGACGCTGCATCTTATTTAGTAGGGCTAGGATAGCTGCCAAGCCGCTAGTAAGCTTCGTGATATGAGGTGTACTATTGTACGAGCTTCAGATCATTGCAACGACAACACTACCTCTCCTCTACTCTTCTCCAGATACCTTTAGCAAGCACCGATCCAAAATGCGCAGCTTGATACCCTTCAGAGACATCAACGTACACGCCTCAGCCTCACATTATGCCTTTACCTCCCCATCCTCGCCCTCAGCGCAAACCCTTGTTGTTGAGCGTCCATCTGGCGATCTCCGGTTGAATGATGGCGCTTTGTTAGGTACCAAGCGAGTGTCCAGTATTGCGGGCATACTGGGCATGATCAAGCTCAGATTAGGTGAATCGCGCACACTTCCCAACAGCAGCGGTACTAACGACTTTAGACAAATACATAATAGTAATTACCAAAGCACAGCCAATGGGTAGGTTGAAAGGTCACATGGTCTATAAGATCATCTCCACCGAGTTCCTGCCCCTTCGCGATCGAGCTCTCCATGACCCGGATGAAGACACCTACCTCGCCCTCCTCAGAACCCTCCTCAAGACCGGTCCTATGTACTTCTCATATTCTTGCGACATTACAAATAGCTTTCAGCGGCAGGCACTGTCAGATCTGCGACAGCCACTGTGGAAACGGGCGGACGATCGCTTCTTTTGGAACAGGTTCATACAGTCAGATCTGATAGATTTCGCCAATGGCGCTGGTAGTGGATCTGGTCTTCGCGGCGGACAGCAAGCTGGAGCCGACCCATTCATTCTGCCAGTCATGTTCGGAATGATGAGGATCACACAGACGTGCCTCAAAGCGACACCGTTGACATTCACGTTGATAACAAGAAGATCGAGGTATAGGGCGGGGACGCGATATCTTACCCGAGGTATTGACGATCAAGGACATGTGTCCAATTATAACGAGACGGAACAGATCGTCATATTGCACGACGAAAGCGGAGAATTGGGTGGCTTTGCTGGGGGGCAAGGAATGCAGAATGGCAAGGTCGGAGCTAACGAAGGCCACGAGACTCAGGTCATGTCCTATGTGCAAACGAGAGGCAGTATCCCAGTGTACTGGGCAGAAATCAGCACGTTGCATTACACACCAACCCTTGAGGTTCGGGGTGTGGAGACAGCTGTGGACGCGGCCCGACGGCATTTTGACGAGCAGATCAGCTTATATGGCGATAACTATTTGGTGAACCTTGTCAATCAGAGAGGTCGGGAAGACAAAGTCAAGAAAGCCTATGAGCAAATGGTGCGCATATTGGTCTCCTCGCCTGATGAGTCAACCCAGGCAGACTATGTCACGGACGAGAAGATACATGTCGTGGAGGCGAGCGATAGAAAGCAGAAGTACGATCGGCTTCACTACGTCTATTTCGACTTCCACAATGAGACCAAAGGATTGAAATGGCACCGTGCTCAGTTGCTGCTCGATCAGCTGAAACCGGGCTTGGACAGAGGACAGTACTTTCGGGGGGTGGATATGCCTGCTGATGCGCAAGGCCGGTTGGAAGTTCGAAACCAACAGAGGGCTGTAGTGAGGACGAATTGCATGGATTGCTTGGATAGGACCAATGTTGTTCAGACAATGTTGGCTCGTTACACCTTGACCCGGCAATTGACCGACGCAGGGGTACTCAAACCAGGGGAGTCTGCAGACGATAACAAAATGTTTGAACACTTATTTCGCAACGTCTGGGCAGACAACGCCGACGTTGTGTCAAGATCGTATTCGGGAACTGGGGCCTTGAAGACTGACTTCACCCGCACAGGCGAAAGGACAAGGGCAGGGGCCGCTCAGGACCTTAACAATTCTATAACACGTTACGTGAAAAACAATTTTGGAGACGGCCCCAGACAAGATGCTTTTGACCTTTTCCTAGGCGTACATCTCCCCTCTTCCTCTGTCACCAACAACAATCTCATCTTCAAGGACCGGAGGCCGATTGCAATCCAAGCCATACCTTACCTACTTGCCTTCAGCTTCTTAATGATCATGGTCACCTCTTTGACCAGGACTCGGCCAGAAACAACGGTTTGGCCTTTACGTGTGTTTGCTCTTTTATGCATGATGGTTGGGACGTGGTGTGCCAACTTCATCTGGACGCATGGCATGCTTTATGTAAGTCATACCGTACCGAAATCGAGCTGTATGCTGATCTTGCCGGTCATAGGTAAATTGGCCCAAGCTCAATACTCCTCGTTGGGCTCAAGAAGGTTATCAGGACACGATGGGCAGTGTCATCCAGGATAAGCTCATTGGTCCATTTGTCTCCCGGCACGAGCGTGGCTTAAGTAGTACCCGTTTGGGTCATCTCGAAGAGGGCAAAAAGAGAATTCAGTAGGTATCAGGCATCACTGTGGACATTATCAAAAGCCGCCACTCCGACTCCTCGCTGGAATACAGGTCGTTGCTGCCTAAATGCTACCGAACAGGAACGTTCATGAAGTCGCACGTCAGCATGCGTAGTGGAGCATAGGTATGGCAGAGAAGCAGTGGTTCAAGATCGCCAAAGCCGTGCGGAGTAAAGTAGAGACCATTCCTGCCATAGGTAGAACAGTAGATCATAGACATCAGCGGTAGAGTCGCTTCAACGTTTCTGGATCTGTCCTATGAGACATCATTCGAGGTTCAATCTGTACGATCTTGATGACAAACGTATAGTGCTCGCGTATCCCGTAGAAAGCCCAGCTTTAGCCAGGTCTTGGCCTCCTTCGCACATATTGCAGCTATCCAACCTCGCCCAATTGCTTAATATCGAGTTCCTTCTCTAATCTACGATATATCGTTTACGATTGGGTCGGCTAGCGGGCCATCAAGGCACTAATTCTAGTTGCACTGTGTGTCTAATCGCTTGACTATATTTAATGTTGCAGAATTTGCACGAAAGCGACCACGAAGATGGGGTAAATGGAGATTATACATGGAATACCTCCAGAGGGTCAATCGGTAGTAAGCGTGGTTTGAGCCGTATGAATGGGCGAAGAGGTCATTGAGTAAGCCTGCTGCACATCGACTCGCGCCAAATGGCAGTATCCCATAGATCTGTGTATTGATTTATATTGAAACATCCTCGGCCCTCGTTGATTACCTTAAGCCTCTCTTCATGTCTTCTTCCAATGAAGAGGAGCTCTTCCAATCCGCACAACGCCCACAGGACCAGGTCTATGCGGAGGAGGACCAACTATACTCCTTAAGTGTCGATTCATTTGACGGACTTGATCCTGATGATATTGCCACTATTGGAGCAGTGCCTCAAGCAGCTGAAATCACTAGTGATGATGGCAATCCCCAGCCCAACATCGCAGCTCAGGACTCAGAGGAAGTGGGGACATCAACAGAGGAACACTCGCCAGCACTCAACCTTCCACCATTACGTCCAAATCGATTTCTAGGACCTCCCTCTACCTGGCGCAACTGGACTGCTCCCGAGAGGGATCTGGCGGCTAGTCTCGATCAGTTGACAGCCAAGGATATCAGCATCCACCTGTACAATGCTTTCATGCTCAAGAAACCTCGTGGCACCCGAGCCCGGCCGCGAGAACTTGAGCTCCTAGACGCTGACGGAAACGTGCCTGATGAGTCTGTGTCTTGGACGCCACCAAAGGTGTGGACGGCATGGCCTCTGCCGCCAGTGGATGTTCCTAGGGAGGAGGAAAGGCGGTGGGAAGAAGCGGCCTCTGTGTCTGAATCGTTCTCTATGAAAGCAACAAGATCGAGAGAGCTCTTGAGGGAGCTCATAGGGGCCCAAGTTCTACGGGTAGCTAGAGGGCGATTTCATGACAGGGAGTCAGAAGATCAGGATTCTGAAGCGTCGGAGATCAGACCGAGGAAGCGCCAGTCTCAGGTCTCACTGGTGAAAGGAACAGACGATACGACCCAGAATTTGAAGCCAGTAGTGATGACAGACGATGAGCGAGCAAGTCAAATTTTACGGCCTACGGTTCAACATGTCATGAAAAGAATAGATGATCTACTGCTAGGGCTTCATTACGCCAGAAAATCATACCTCGCTGTTGGGCATGCCGCGAGCGACTCCGAAAGCGAAACCAATGACCGCTCAACATCTCAGCGTAAGGCCAGGAAGAGGAAGCATAGCACATCAACCCTTGACACCAAGATTGATATTGCTTCTGAGCCCGAGGATTCATCAACAAGTAGTACAGTGTCAAGATCCAAAAGCCAGAGTAAGCGTCCAAAGTTCACTTCTCGACCGAGGAGCAGTCAAAATCTCCGCAATCGAGTGTTGCGTTTGGGCTGTCGAGACTGGAGCGATTTACTCGGCATTGCATCGATGACCGGGTGGCCACCGAACGTGGTAGAGAGAGCTGCTGCTCGATGTTCATCTTTGTTTGGTGAGGGTATCACTTTCAGGACGCTGGAGGAGGGTAGTCTCCGCTTTGAAGAAAGAACTTACCAGCTGGATGATATGGCGCGGGTTACTGTAAGCCAAAGCAAGGAGGCTGTGGTAGCTAGTGACATCATTGGCAGTGACAATGAGAAGAGTGAAACGTTTGGAGGTGTCCATGTGGATGGATTCTTGCAGCCGATTGGAGTGAAGAAATCGTGGAAGTATCCAAAGAAAAGAGCGAAGAAACGAGGCATATCACGCAGCTCGTGTGGTTGAGATTGTGACTGTCAAATCGTGCTATATTCCATGACTGCCACATTCAAGGCAGACATCTTTATGAGACCTGCGTCGAAATGGGCCCCGACCGTTCGGCAACCCTTACCCGCCAGTATTCCTCCTAGATGTGAATTCTCGCTAAAAGTGAGAGTTTTGACAAGAGGAGTGAATGACGGCAATCTTCATCCACGCCATCTTCTGAATGCGCGAGTGGCAATTTTCCACCCTTTCATCCACGTTCAATCGATGAGGACTGCTGTACGTACTACACCTCTATGTGCCCGGAGGTTCGTCATACTGTCTTTCTCCGACGGCGTATAACAAGTACTGGATGCGAAAGTCTACAATCAGAGGACTCCGACGTTCAATCATCAGTCCACCTTTATCAATATTATCACTCCCTTCCGGCCTTTGAGTACCGCAGCAGATTCGATTCAGCTCTACAACGACTTTAGAGGAGTCACATCATGGCTTCTGAGCACGATGACAACAGCTCTCTGCTCTTCGATTTTGGTACCGGCGAACCAAACATCGTTGACCTTGACCTTGACTACAATGACGATAGCGACGGAACGCTACTTGGCGATGACTTTGAAGATCGCTTCGTGAATCCTACACCAGAGATCATCTTTACTAGGATAGCACCTTCGGCAGGTTTTCTAGACGATATCCAGCGCTTGGATACCTGGAGCTGAGAACTCGCCTGCGATCATCTTCATTGACGAAATCGACGCCATCGCAACGAAACGATTTGATGCGCAGACGGGTGCAGATCGAGAGGTACAGCGCATACTACTGGAGCTATTAAATCAAATGGACGGATTTAATCAAACCAGCAACGTAAAAGTCATCATGGCGACAAATCGAGCCGATACTCTGGATCCTGCTCTGTTAAGGCCGGGACGTCTGGATCGGAAGATTGAATTCCCGTCTCTACGAGATCGAAGGGAGAGAAGATTAATCTTTACAACAATCTCGGCAAAGATGTCGCTGTCGCCTTCGATGGGAGAACCTACAAACCGGGTAAGACCGTAGAACTTCTGGATGGGGACTTCCTCCGTATCACTACTATCGTCCCAGATCATGCAACCCAATTAGTCTCCCTAATGGGGATTAAATTCCGACGAAACAAAGATCTTGGCGGGTTACTTGAATTCAAGATGAACGAGGTCACTATGCTACAAGAGTCTAATGAAAATGACCCGAACGTCTACCATCAGAGCGTCAAGACTGTCCCACTATCGGATGTTTTACGAATCCGCAAATTAGTGGTGACCAACCAACACTTTCCTACATTTAGCTTTCGCCAAGCCGATCCCAACTTTGGAAGCCAAGGCAAGGACTTTATTATGCAGAACGGGTAGCTGGTTTGTCGTACGAGACAACTCTTGGTCAGTAAGAACGAGGGCTACATATAAGTGCATAAGGATCACGAGGTGGACGAAGGTTACGCTATAGATGATAAGGAAATGAGATGAAATTTCCGAGGAGAGACGATCAAGGGTGGTGCGTGTAGGGAGTGGCTAATAGGAGAAGAAAGTTTCGATTGTAATGAGCGTGCAAGGTGCGGTGATATCGACCCACGCTATGATTACTCCTCGGCTACCGATCTAAGTAAGCCTCGATACAAGTTCGCGGACGTATTCTGTGGTGCTGGTGGAGCTTCGCGGGGAGCTAAAGTAGCTGGACTTCGAGTCGACTGGGGATTTGATTACGATCCCGCTGCGATTGACTCTTACCGTCGAAACTTTTACGGTACCAGGTGCGAAGCAGTAGCGGTTCATGAATTCGTGACAGTCTTGACAGAAGACTTCAGAGTCGACGTCCTCCACCTCTCTCCGCCCTGCCAACCGTTCTCCCCGATGCATACTCGTCCGGGCCAGAACGACGAGCTAAACCAGGCAACTTTCTCGGCCGTTACAGAATTAATTAACAAAGTCAAGCCACGCATCGTTACGCTTGAAGAGACTTTCGGTCTCACGCGGCAGGTCGACACCCTGCCTTGGTTCACGGCCATGATTCAGATGTTCACCAAGTTGGGTTTTAGCGTGCGTTGGAAGGTGTTCAATCTCTGTGATTTTGGCCTGCCACAGCCTCGAAAGCGATTGATAATCTTCGCTTCCTGGTAAGCACACTAAAAGAACACAGAGATAATTGCTGATTCTCTCTCCAGCCCCGGTGAAGTCCTTCCTGAGTTTCCCAAAGCTACGCATTGCAAAGCAGCTGATCTTCATCATTTTCCATCAATGTCTCGATTCACATCCGTGAATGATGCGATCGCAGAGATTCCTGAGGGATTGCCGCTCCACAATCCCGATCAAATGGCGACCCGCAACGATATGCCATACGACGGAAACCTACCCCTCAGGAACACGATTTGCTGTGGTGGGGGACCTATCAGCCATCCATCCGGCAAAAGGGCATTTACAAATCGAGAACTCGCTTGCCTACAAGGGTTCCCTCTGGAACACCAATTCGGCCCTGCAAGAGCCAGGAAACAGATAGGCAACGCGTATCCTCCAATCGTTGCCAAGGTCTTCTTTGAGGCGGTCATACAGGCGTTGCTAGAGGCTGATGGGCTAATGAGAAATGAAACATCATCGTCCGAGCAACCCTCTTCCTCTCACCATATGCCACCTCAAGCCCCTCCGCCTGCTCAAATCGCTCCCTCTACACAAATTGAGAAGCTGGACCTCATCACGGACAAGTTCCATAACGACTGGGTACCGCGATGTATTCAATTCATGGACCATCCGCCCACTGACACAAAAGCTCGAGACGTTGAACACAAGAAGTTGAGCGAGGAGGTAACGGTACAGGTGTTGCTGAAATTGGATGAAGTGACTACAGAGGGGTTTCCGGAATTGAGGGCTAGGAGGACACAGCTGGTGACGGAGACGCAGTCGTGGCTGATGGAGTTGGATCGGGCGCAGAAGGGTGGGTAAGAGGGGATCTTGAGGCTTGGGGACCTGAGTCCTTGTCTTGGACATCATATGGGTCTTGTCTAGATCTGAGCATCAGTCTCGTCAACAGATATGTGATGGATGATACTGCCTCAGAGAAATGGGATGGCTGGCAGCATATCACTCAGGACTTCCAAAGTACCGATTCTTAAAATCTCGTTTCAGTCTAGACTCATACACAGTTTGCAACTGCAATCGCCAACACTAATCAGATACTGGTGATATGGACAGATCACAGAGTCATAAGTCAGATCTGTCAACAGCAGAGAAGCGTAGGAAGCTGGCGGGAGAATAGGAAGGAAGCATCACTCTTCCGCACACGTACAACCCGCTAGCTATAGCTTCAAGTCCGCTGATTTCTTCCAATTTAATAACCTTCACAACTCCCTCTAGGCAAATACTAAGGTTAGGAATAAGAAATAAGAATTGAGGGATGAAAAACCGTGATCCATGTGTTTGTTAAAGTCAACTCCTGGTGTGCGATAGCACGAGTCTTCAAGTTTCAGTATCGGATTGTGAGCTTGGTATGATGGTGAGGGTGTAGTGGTGTAGAGGTGGATAAAAGCTTGATTATATGTGTTGTGCAAAATGGATCATAGGTATAGCTGGGTTGGTGGATGAGTTGGTGGGTGGGTCGGTTCTGTATATCTTTGCTAGTGAGGTTGTTGGGGATGGCTACAATCGAGGGCACAATGCAACAGGATAAAAGACGTTCTTTCCGTTTCGTATCCTGGCGAGTATTGAATTTAGTGAATGTGACTGGGGCTTCTTAGGATGTATCCCTGCGAGGTCATATTATGGGAGTTTGAGGGGTTGAGAGAGCATTCAGGAAAGGCGGGGTTGGTGGAGTTCTTCTTGGAGGAAGTCGGAGATGAGTATCTGGAATTTTAGGCTGTGGGATGTTGATGCTAGAATGAGTAACTAGGGCATTTCGAGGGTTTCCCCGAAAATATTTCACTCCCTCCAAACCATGCCTCCACCACTTGAGCTCCAATCGATACACTCATACGCCAACAGCACTAGACTGACATTCCATCACCGTCACCGTAGCAGTCCCCAAATCCGCACCCTTTGCCACCGTAAGAAATTCCAGCGGCACCACAGGTCCATGCCCAAACCTATCCACAATCCTAATCTCCAGCTCACAGCCGTGACAGTCCACGTACGCCGTCTTGGTGGTTGTGACGGCGGCTGCTGGCTTCGGTGCTAGAGTCAATCCGGGCGCGGTCGTGAGGGTGGTTGTGCAGGGTGTGTGGGGGTGTGGTGGCCAGTGGGGGAGGAATGGTGGTTGAGTGTTGGGGGTGGGGATTGTTGGGAGGGGGCTGAGGAGGTGGTTTGGTGGGTTTGGTGCGGTGGTAGTTGGGAGATGGGGGAGGGGTAGGGGGTGGGTGGGTGTTGGTGTGGAGGTGTTCAGAGCGTGGGATGGAGAGGTATCGACGAAGTTTTCGCTGGCGGTAGGTGGCACGGCTGTTTGTAGACCTGCATCCACGGCTTGAAGGGCGTCTTGATTGGGCGGGATGGGCAATCCTGAGCTGAGAGGGGGGAGAGCTGTGCAGCTCCATGCAAAGAGGATGAAGAGGGTGAAGAAGATGAAGGAATTCATCTTGAGGTACAGGGTGGAGTGAGTGATGAAAGAGAATGTATATATATAAATGCTCGCTTTTGGGAAGAAGTAAATAGGGTAATGGAGAGAAAGAATCAGGATACGAAGGAATTAGTAGTAAGAGAGGAACATAATCAAGACTTAGCTAAGGAGAGAGTTTTACAGATAAAGAGAGTAGCGTAACGGTCTTCTCCACTATGTGGATACCTTGTGTGACCAATATGTATGAAAGTTCCGTAGTCTAATCCTGTGTAAGACAGTGTGGGAAGTTGGGAGCACTGACAAGGAGTCATCGTCACGACACAGGAAGATGCCCTGAAGAGAAGTATAATAAACCATGAGTAGTGATCAAGGATATGTGCGGAATGCTCCAGAGCATGATCTTCCATCAAATTGAGCCAAACCTTCAAGCCACAGACATGAGCCTTGGCATGGAGCCTTGGCATGACGCCTCTCCATGCATTGCATGAATCTGACAAGACGAAATTCCATTATTCAAAGGAGATAAGTGGAGCTTCTGGTGCAGTCTTCCTGTATTGGGAGACTCTGCTTCATTGACTGCAAAAGGCACTTAGAAACGACATAGATTTGCCATTGACGGCATAGTCCCAAACAGCTTGAACTTCTCTGCGAATTCATGGCGGAACATTGTATTGTTTGTCGTTTGGAACATCGCGAGGATGCTTGAAATGGTGCGAGACGGGTTTCTTAATCTTTGCAACTTGTAGGCGCGCACGCGCGCTAGCCGCCCATGCAGCTAGAAAACTGATTGCTACCCTATCTTAGCGCAGGCTCCGGTGCCTTTCGACCTTCCTAGGCTTCATCCAGGTGTTCTCCATTCAAGTTCCTTGCTCCATTGCTCTACGACATCTGTAGATGCTAGAGCCCGAGTGGAAAGGAACATTCTCCCAGCTTGGCCAGCCAACAGCGGGCGTCATCAAAGTACAATGCCTGATCTCAAGGACCTCCCGGAAGGCATCATCTCCTTGCTGGATACAGACTTGTACAAATTGACTATGCAATGTGCGATCCTCAAATATCTGCCTGACGTTCGTGAGTTCTTTTCTTTATGTTTACTGTGGCATGACTGAAGACGAATAGATGTCACCTATGCATTCACCAACCGCACACCTGATATGCGCCTCAGCAGAGCAGCGTACCATTGGATCCAGAAGCAGGTCGACAGCGAGTCACTCTTTTCAGTCACATACCAAACTATACTGATGTAGGTTTCAGAGCTTGCAAACGTCCAAGTAACCCATGACGAACTCGAATTCCTCCGTACCACATGCCCATATTTCAACGACAACTATCTCAGATTCCTCAGCTCATTCCGTCTACAACCAGCCAAGCAAGTCAAAATCTCATGGGTTCCCGTACGCGATACAGGAAGTGCAGAGGATGTTGGAGATCTACACCTAGACATTGGGGGATTATGGTTACACACGATACTCTACGAAATCCCTCTCCTTGCCCTTACCAGCGAAGCATATTTCAGATTCTGCGACAAAGACTGGACGCACGATGGACAGGAGTTGAAAGCGTACGATAAGGGTGTAAAGCTCCTCGAGCATGGCTGCGTGTTTTCCGAATTTGGCACACGGCGGAGGAGGGATTCCCACACTCACGAACTGGTGATGCAAGGACTCACGAGGGCTGCGGCCACTGCAAAAGGAAAAGGGTGGAAAGGGAAACTCACGGGGACTAGCAATGTTCATATGGCCATGAAGTACGGCATCCCACCCGTCGGCACTGTCGCGCACGAATGGTTCATGGGTATCGCCTCTATCACGAATGACTACGTACATGCGAACGAGACTGCGCTGAGGTATTGGGTTGGCTGCTTCGGCGAAGGCGTCCTCGGGATCGCCTTGACGGATACATTTGGCACGCCGACTTTTCTGCGAGCCTTTAGGAAATCCATGCCGACAAGATCTGAAGCGGAGCTCAACACCGTATCCACACAGATACCTACAGCGGCACGCCCTGCAGTCGAGCTTACGGATGGTGTGGTCGACGTCATATCTACACGCAACGCTTCAATAAATGAGGATCAAACGAAAGTAATAGAACGCCCCTCATACGCCCAAACATTCACAGGCGTTCGCCAAGACTCCGGCGACCCATTGACGTTCGTCAAATTAATGCGCGACTTCTACGACAGCGAGGGCATCACCGACAAGAAAACCATCGTCTTCTCCGACTCCCTCAACCTCGAGCTCTGCTTCGAATACATGCGCGCGGCCGAAGACGCAGGCTTCAACCCTACCTTTGGCATCGGCACTTTCCTAACCAGTAAGTCTCTTACCATCCCCATTCTTTCCCCCCATCCCACTCCCGCCCTTTCAGGAACCAACTAACAAACCCCCTCTCTTTCCCCCACACACAGACGACTTCACCCACCCCTCCACCTCCCAGAAATCCCTCCCCCTAAACATCGTCATCAAACTCTCCTCCGCCAACGGCCAGCCAGCCGTCAAGATCAGCGACAACATCGGCAAGAACACGGGCGATTCGGACACGGTGCACAAGGTGAAGCAGACACTGGGCTATGTCGAGAAGCTGTGGACGGAGGGCGATGAGAGGATGCGGTGGGGGAAGGAGGGGCATGGGCAGGAAGCCGCCATGGTTGAATGTCAGGAGTGAGTGAGGGTGTTATTGATGGGGGACGATGAGCTTATGAAGACTTGGGATCGAGACGGGGAATGGAGGCTCAACGATCATAATGCTTGCCTTGCATGTGCGGGAGGATAGATTCTCTGATGGCTGCGATGACTGCTTTGACGAAATGTCCTTGCATGATAGAATCCCAAACGGCTACAACGCCCCTTGACGAAATAACGAACAACAAAACGCTATAGACGGCTTTCGATGGCATGAAGCTACACACTATTCTATACAATGTGATGTGATGTGATATGATGTGAAATCATCGATCGACCTTTGATGAAATATCATCATGCGTATGTTGTATTGACGACTTGTGTATCTCTCATTTGCTGATATTGATATTATTTGCTCAGCATGGGATTTCGTAGGCGTTCACGATAATGAAATCCACTTTAGGCTTTGATGCTGAGAGCAGAGCAGAGCAGAGTATATGCAACCCCTATCTAACGCGTCGATTGCGTTGGCTGTAGAGATTCAAAATTTTGGGGCAGCTGTGATGGTATCCGATGATCGAAATGACTGTAGGAACCACAGCGGTCAAAAGATAAACCGGCTATCTTGTGAACAAGTTGTATGCTCGCTGTCATCATGCATAAGCTCTCTTCCAAGTGAATCATGCAGCTGGCTCAAGCACTCAGTCGATAGCTACCTAGCCCCTGCCGCTGCCAGCCCTCCCTCTCGTTGGGATATCATGACCTCGTCAGCTCATTGCACAATCTCAGACCGTATATTTCGCCTTCGCCCTCGTACTCCCACTGTGCGCACTCTCCGTATGTCCCGAAAATTCCACCACCTCCGCATCCTTCAGTTTCAACACCTCCTTGAACTTGACCCCCAATCCCATCAGTATCTCCTTGCTCTTCTCCGGACTCCTGCCCTTGCCGCCTGCAACATCAGCTTCGCCGCCACCCGGCACCGATTTGCCTACTGTTTTGGTCCAGAGACCGACCCTGTAGAAGCCTTTACGTACGTTGACGACAACGCCCATTACTTCGCCGTCTGAATCGTCTTGTTCGAGGGTCTCGCCGATTGCGGCGAGCATTACGTGTAGCCAGAGCTCATCGATAGGGGCGGCGCGCTTGTCTGTGAGGCTAGTGGTCAGTAAGATGGCAGGCAATTGGAGGTTGTTGATACAGGAAATTGGCTGATAGATGGTACATACCTTTGAATTGGTAACTCCATTTGCCTCCGTGCTTGTTTTGTGGATCCTTTGTTTGATGCTCAGCTAACTGCCGTGACCTGCTCGAAAGGTTCATAGCGTAGATGCGAACGTACCTCCCACTCTGGACGGACACCGCGCTTGAACAGATGATAATCTGACTTTAATGCAAGCTCTGATGTTGGTGTGATATTGTTCTTAAAGCCTAATGTTAACGACTAGAAGTCCTCCATTGTAATCGTGGACGAACATAGACGCCCCAAAACTCCTCCACAGAATCGAAAGTAACGACTTCCTTAAGCAGATCATTCCAGTTGTCGCCCTGTAAGTCTCCGTCAGTACCCTAGTTGCGGACGTGCCTCCAAGCTGCTGGTATTCATACCTTTCCACTAGGCGGCTTCGTGAACCACAGGGTCCATTCGTTCATCAGAGGATGTTTGACATTGAAGTTTTCCGGATCGTGGAAGACAGTGACGTTCTCATCGCCGGCCTTTGTGTCACCCTGAGCTCCGTCCTCTGAATTCATGTTGGGGTCCTTGTTGGCTTTGCTGGGTGAGATGGGAATGGTGTCGAGAGGAACTGGGGAACTGGGCTTGATCTCGGTGGGGGCAGTGGCGACCGTTGCCATCGCAGCCTGAGGGAAGATGTGTATGCGTGTGCCGTGGATATGACCAGACTTGACGAGACTGAAACAGAGCAAGAAAGCAGTGCAAAGTCGCTGAAGAAGCTCTCGTGGTCCTGTTGCTACTGTATGAGCTTTGACAGTGCCTCAAATCGAGACTGGCAGTTGCAGGGGAGTATGGAGGGAGAGGATGCAAGTTTATACTGGGCAGTGAGAGAGTCTGTTGACTCTGTATCAGAGTCGAAACTTCTAAATGTGGTTGGAAGGTGACGATGCCAAGGATCTAGCTCGATCAGGCATTAGCGCTCCAAAACCCTAAAATATCCCAATCACAACAACAAGGATCCCTCTGTGTCGGTCAAAGATGGGTATATGATTGGACGCAGTTGTTGACGTGAGGTCCCCGTTGATCTACGAAGAAAGGAAGGCCAAATATTCATAATAGTCATCAAATCCGATGACCCCTTACCAGGCGGAGCCATGTGACGAGTCTCTCTTCGTATACCCGAGGCTCTACTACTACGTTGGATCGATGTCAAACAGGTCAGTGGCATGGGCAATTCAATACTGGAAAGGTTATAGCGTCAATTCCTGTCGATTGCTAGGATAGAGATATGTCGCGATAACAGTAGAATCAGCACTCAGGGATCTGACCAGGCCACAGTAGGGTATCATCATCAGCGTGCAATCATATGCTCTTGCGGATCTTGTCCTCCACCTTCTCCTCCAGTCTCTTCTCTTCACCCTCCACTTTCGCCCCACCCTGACTATTCACATAACTCAGATAGCAATTCCACCCTGCGAATTTGTCAGCCGCGTGTCCTAAATATCATCCCTTAAAGCCTTTCAAGATCCACTCACCCAAGCTAACAATATTGACAACCAACACCCTATGCTCCAAGGGCACCAGCTTAAAGTTGACAGCCTGCACCGCTGGCCATAACATCCAATTCTTCTGCAGCGCCGTCCAATACGTGCTCTCTAGCTTTTTCTTCGGATCACTTCCCTCCATTATCGCCATGCTAGTCAGGAAACACCCCAGATTGGCGGAGGCGAAGACGGTCTGGTCCGTGAGCACGCGTGCTGCTATTGTGAGGTTGGGGCGGGAAGGGAAGTTGATGCGTCGAGCGAGGAAGGCGAACCATGTCGTGGCTGCGGGGCCGAATATAGCTGTTGTGATAAACGATATCAGCGACGAATTCGTTACTTTCGAATTGGGAAAGCTGAACATACCCCCGCCGTAAAGAGCCATCCGTCCCGTTCGAGCAAGGTTGTGTTTGTCAAACCCGACTTTCTCAACCGCTTGCTGTGCCATAACATCCCCCGTCGCAAACAAAACCTAGATCGCCCCCGCACCATCAGACACCCACAAGCTGCGTCAATCCAGCACCTATTTACTGACAGCAGTCGTGATACTCTGCGTCAGCATCGGCCGCTGCGCGAGCTTCATCTGATACCTGCGATCCGATGAACCAAGTCAATCAACACTCCGGAGAGCGGCCAATGGCATTTCCGTGACTCACCATCTTAGGAGCGACATTGTGTTAGGGATAGGAAGAACAGCAATGCGAAGTATGCACCGATTGAGCTGTACAGAGTGGCATAGAGATTGAGGACGAGGGGCATGAGTGCGAAGATAAGTCGCTCAGCGGTAAAGTTGTGCCTGACAGCGCGCGCCAATCAGCAAGCGGTATTCTGACGGGTCAGGGTCCAGCGATATTCAAGATTGAACTTTATACTCCTCTATCCATGCTTCTTTTTGCGAACGCAGAAATATGTGACATACAAGTGACATACAATACTGCAATCCTTGGTCAAGAATCGTAGCTTACCAGGAGACGCGACATGGGTGCTCTAGGGAGGGTTCAGTATTTTGATGAATCTCCATTGGCCAATCTATTACAAGCTTCTATCCTACAACTGCCCAGAGGATATCTTCACAAACAACGCCCTCGGCTCTTCGAAATCAAGGCGACAAAGGGAAAAGCCGGCCATGGCCACAGCCTGGAGAGTGCCAGCTTCAAATACTGGCTTTCGCTGAGAACGGTCGGTACGCCGGTCGGTTCTTGAAACACAGATGATGATGAAGATAGCCGGTCCAACGAATCAAATTTACTTATGGCTACTGCGTACGGTGTCAGTCGAGGCTCTGGAAGAATTCCAAGTATTGGATCTGGGCAAACTACTCACTTGCCGCGAACGACTACCACCACAACGACAACAACAACCACGATGATGATAAGGATGAGCACTGGCAACGATTAGCAAACATGACCCTGTTGAAGCCGATGATATACGCAAGATACGTACAGACTATGCCCAAGCAGATCCACTTCTTCCTCCTAGCAGACCTTGCCTTGTCCACAGCTCCGTCAAGCTGCTCGTTCCCCTTGTTTACGTGTGTAACGGTGTCCTCGGCTTTGTCATCGATGTGTTTGATGGGATCCTCCTGCTGGACAACAGCAGCTTCCATATCCTGGAACAAATGCGCGAGCTCGACCATTTGGCGCTCGATCTTTTGAATGGCTTCGTGGCGACCTTGCACTGCGCGTAATGCTGACTGTGATTCGCCTCGTCGGTTCTGGGAGAGGAGCTATCAAGTGTATCAGTGAATGTCCCCATTATCATCACTTGGCACATACAGCTTGACTGAATACTTGGTTGTTCGACGTGTCCTGGATCGCCTCTTTAACTTCTTGGTCGCTCGCGTCTGGCCTGACTATACGGTACTGTCTCTCCATCTGGGACGACAGCTGATGCCTGTATGCGGAATCGACTTGTTGATACTCGTGAATAGCGCTCTTCAGCTTGCGCTCAATCAGTCCGACTTGAGGTGCATTTCTCGATTCTCCCGACTCTTTCCGCGACTTGATTGACTTGATACGAGCAGTAAAATTTCGGTAGAGGGTCATAGTGTCCGCGCTCAGCGAGTCTAGCTCGCGGTTCGTGGCAGTTCCTTGACTGGCATCAGGATCGTTGATGGCTTTGCTTTGGAGGTATTTGAGGCGCTCCAAGTTTCGTTGAATGTTGTCAATGCCTCTGTCGATGTCCCGGCACTCGTTCAGTATAGCGTTGGGGTCTCGGCTCGGTTGAGTTCCATCGCCATATGCACCGTTTTGACCATTCATGGCTGTCATCTCAACATCGTTGCCTCCGACTGAAATCCGTTACTCCTAATCCATAATATGAACTGTGTTGTAGTTCTTACCATATCCACCGCTGGGGGCCATTTGAGTTTGCCCATACCGATTGTCATGAACCCCTTGCTGCTGTTGTCCTCCATATGTAGGCTGTGAGGGGATAGTCTGTTGAGCATATGGATTATTTCCTTGTTGGGGTGGGTATGGGTTTCCCTTAGGTTGCTCGTAACGATTGCCTTGCTGCTCGTATGGATTGGTCTGTCCGTAGCCACCTCCGTATTGCTACATTGTAGATCATCAATCAGCTTCTGTGCTCATCCGTTCGATGCTCACAAGTGATACAACAGTCTGTACCACCGATCGAGACATACAGAGCCTGCGGCAAACGGGGTTTCTTACAGCCATTGCAGCAGTTGCGGTGAACAGAGACCCCTGATTTTTCCGGGACCTTGTCTGATTTAAGGGAGCAGATTATGCGCGAAGCAAATGTGTAGTCTCTGAACAAGAAGGAACAAAGTGTGGAGAAAAGAATTGAATTAATGTGATGCCTGATGTGGACTTGGTTTATGATGTTGACCGTGGTTAGAGGGCGCAAGCAACGTGAGATTTCTGGAGGTGTGATTACTAAGGTGCTGCTTGCGGCTAGCTTCGAATTGTCTCCGGCGCTCAATTTCCCCAAGCATACGTTGCACTGCCTTTCTTTACACCACGATGCCCCATGTACCACGAATCTCATTCATGGCTGTGGTGATGTTCCGAATGAGGAGGCTGTTCTATTACGTACGCGCGTTCTATACGTAGTAAGCACCTCAAACGTGGAATGCCTCTAGGAATGTTGCCTGCTGTGGCTCCGCCGTTCGCCGTTCTAATTATAGCAACTCTCTTCAGTACGCCGTGTTGAGCAATACCGTATCAGATTGGAGCTCTTCAGCCATGCTACTACATTATCAGTATCACTGAAGATCTATATTCATTCGAAAGCAGCTCAAAAACACGTCCTTGGCGAAGTCCAGTTCCAATGTTTTGCAACTAACGCTTACGACGACACTGGCATTTCAATTGTCACCTCGTCTTCACCTTAGCGCGTTGTTTTCATGAAGTCTTTTGGCAAGGCAAGTCCCCGGTGTGATGTTGCCGAACACAGTGGGTGAAGATATTCTGTCTCTCTTGAAGATCCTCCACACAATGTGGTTAGTAGTGCATCGGAAGACCTTTTCAATCATTTAGAAATAAGAAGCGAACCATTGCGGTTATCCAGGAAGAGAGATTGCACAGAAAATGTTATTCTGCTGAGCCTGATCCAGTATGCTGTCAATCTTTGATCTCAACTTCTGAATTACTGACGATTATCCACAAACTCTACGGTATTAAACCTGTAAGTTTGGTCAGAAGAGGAGCAGGAAGGTCCGAATCGTCATACTATAGCCTGGGTCGCGGAACTTCCAATGAAGGATATTTCAACTCGTATAGATAATGCGCGTAAGCTATCCTATATCACATTCCTTTCCGCAATATCCTCAGTACTCCATGACATTATTACAAGCTTACCAAGTGAGCCTCGAAATCCCACTTTTGAATAACCGGACATCATTCCCCTAATGGCCAAGGCGTCTCACAACAGTGACAGAAAGCATGACGAAGACAAGTTTGCTAATACTATGGCATCGAGTACGAGAGTACGGTGCCGACCCGTGTTCCAATCATGGAAGTCGCATTTCAAGACTTGTAAGCTGGTTACAATACCGCCATTATCCAATAAACATTCCATGCAAGACATTAGACCTGGAATGGTACTGAGGATTGCCACCTATTTGCGATGCACGATGCTCACTCTGATCCCCACCCATTCTCATCTTTGCACTGGCATTACCCCATGCGAAGAAGTCTAATAAAGGGTCAAAGGTGCATACAATCCAACACCAGGTAAAACTGACTATGACAGCGGCTTTTCCCAAAAGTGCGACAAATGTTTTGAACCTAACAGAAGACCATGACCTTGATTGCTCGACTCCTATTTTATATACGTTTTCTGGCATTGTTAGGATGCTGCAAAGAGGCAGGGATGGTCTGAGGCCCTACGCACGTCCGTACCCCCATGCCCTGATCTCTTTCCGACCATGAGGAATCTTCCGATGTGTAGGAACTATATTCTATCTGAGGCATATTAACGATAGGGTCGGATCTCCGACGGGGTCTGATTTGCTATGATTAGAGTGGTGGGTGGTGTGTGGTAGATAGGAACTGCGAAGGATAAAGTCAAGCCTTCTGGAGAAAATGGTACACATTCTGCTACGGATGATGTCACTCGATGCTGCAGTAATTAAATCACTTAGCCATCACGTGAGCAATATGTTTGGTCTATACTGATACCTAGACCCATCCTACCTCAGTGTAAGCACCCAAGTCGGTAACAATAACCACTGTACTTCACACTTGCTATCCTAGGAATGTGGCAGAGATCCTCACTATAATTTTGTCCAAAACATTGACTAGGTATCAACGAAGCCTTTACACAATATTTTTCTTCATGTGAGAGGGTATCCTGTAAGCTCTCTTCATGATCATAATGCGAGTCGTGGAGGACAAACAAACTACCAGTTGATCTGTAAAGAGGTGGGGAATCGTCGATGCTTCAGTTTCCACCAGATAGGTATTTGGTCGGAAGCTCTCTACCAAGTCGCTAGTAGTTAGTATACAGTGGTTTTTTAGTCACCACCTGTGGCCCCTAAGTCTAACAAGCGTCCCGTCATCAGCTCATGCATGTTGAGCCTCCCCCTGGGACCAGTTAAGAGGCATCTCCACCCTTCCAATACAGAGACTTCGTCAGAAACGCACGGACGGCTTCCTATACGGGAGCCTTGGCTGTTGATTGCCATGGGGACGGAATCTTCTGAAACTATGCTGTAACCTACGATAAAAACTGATTGGGTCAATGGCAATGCGAACAGCGCTCGATTTTGGGGGCGGCTCGGTCGACTGTGTCATCTGTACGGTGTGGTTATATGCATCTATGTGGCGGTTGTAATGGGCTGAAGCATACGTCTCTTCAGCCTTGCTTCAGCACGATCATAAAGCCTTCGGCCGGAACCTCTTTTTCTAATCAACTGTGCTCTGATGAAAGCGATTGCAAAACTTGGTCGGGAATTATGTCTGGAACGTCTTCTATACCTTCCCGGATATCTCAGCCGATCTTCATCATTTGTAGACAGGCATTATCGCTTTATCTGACACAGCTGATTGCCCAAGCTCATGCCGCAGAGCCCCAGAGGTGTACATCAGAGGCGGATAGATACATTGGCAACCCGCGCTGGTTCTCAATCACTTCGTGGGTGAGCCGTGGTATTTGCGTAAGGTCACAGAATAACCAGGGTGTTTGCTATGAATCTCTCGATCTCACCTTGAAGAACTTCGATTCCATTCGCAAAGCAGAATATGCGGGAGCCGCCAGCGTGCTAGCCCTTTTACCTACCATCGGTGCACTCCTGGGCGCTCCTACTTCCGAGATTTGGCGCCTGCTGACCGTGGTCCCATTCGGAGGCGGTCTTGCAATGACGCTCTCGTTTGGGGGTGCTATCCTTCCTGTCCGTGTGGAGGATTATGAGAACGCCTTGAACATGCACAGAGTAGCCATTGAAGGAAGTGTTGCCTCTGGGACCAAGGGACCCAGACGATCGGAAGACGCACACAACGAGATGCATACGGGTGTGGACCAGGTGGTCGAGAAGATTTTAGCGCGTATGCGTCAAGACGAGAGTCAGAGGTTGGCGAAAGGCCATTTATGGGTGGGGTTATTGGGGATGATTATGCTCTCGGTTGGCGCACAGGCTGCGATGATTGTTGTTGAGCAGGGTGGGATTATCCCGTGGTGGTGTGTCTCAAGATCGTGGATGCACTTGTGGTATTTTTTGGGTGAGATATTCTGATCATGAAGCCCGTCGTGTCACTAACAAAAGCTATCAGTGACATTCACTGCAATCGCGGAAAATTGGGCTCAACTCCCCTTTGAAGAAAGTTTGAAATTGTTCGTGTCGGATGTCCCGTACGACGTGAGCATTCGCAGTGGTGATAGTATCCTGCCGAAACTGGAAAATCCAAATGCCAGCGCCTCTCAGGTGCTGCATCAGCTCGCCAGCTTGAAAGCGGGGACAGCAACGCTTCATGGCTCGAAACAATACACTCGACCCCGTAACGCCGTCCTCGTTATGGTCTCCGTCGTAAATCGAGGCCAAGGTCGTTCCCGATCGCTATTGCGACTCTTCAGTAAATGTGCCAGTATTACTACTTTTATCATTGGCACTGCACTCTTCGCTTCTGTGCAGTTGCTCGCGCTGCTCGTTGCTGTCATGACACTTACACTAATCCTTGCTGCCGGCATCTTTGGCCGTGCTATTACAGGATGGATCGTTTCGGGAGTCAACAAGACAGAACCGCTGATCCACGTAATTGTAAACACGACGCAGGAATCTCAACATGTGATTGCTCGAATCCTTTCCCTCGACAAGTATGGCAGTCAGGCAACAAGTGGAAACGAAGTTCGGCAGATTCAGGTGGAGCTGGGAGGTCACGTGTTCGTCAACCAACGTCGCGTTGGTCATCGATCTCCTTGGTATCTTAAAACTTTGGGCGTCCTGGCCGAGCCGTTCGACTTGAGGAAAGTGGACGTTTCCCAAAACAATTCCAATGTATTACAGGCGAGCACAGATGAAAGTGAGGTGGAGCTCGGCTTGATGCGAGGACAGAACTGAATCGCCGCCAGAAAGGATTCGAAGATGTTTGTTGACGAATGGTATCTGTAATGTCTGATTAGTAGTCATACTAATAGCAGTGAAGAGCCATAGTATGATTGAAAATTTCCCCTATGGTTTCGGTTTCAGCCTGCCATAAAGCAGTCAATATAGGCTTCTTAAAAGAACAACGGGAATCTCGAATCTTAAGTTCCAAGGCAATAATATATATGCAGAATTATGTCCAGGGCCTTGTGGCGAATGTGTTCAAAAATTTGTCCTCGGTGAGAAACACCGTGTTAGGCGGCATCTCCAAAGATCTGCTTGACCAGGATTTTCTTATTGACTGCGTGGGCAGTTAGCAAACACACTCGTAGCTAGCGGGACATGCCAGGACTCACTTTTCCCCATGGCATTTTTAGGCAGCTCCTCGACTACCCTCAGCTCTTGCGGTATCTTGTAACTGGCGAGCTTGTCTTTCAACGCCCGCCGCATGTCCATGGCACCCCACGTCTTGCCCCCTCTTCCGCTTTGCGCATGTACGGGATCCAACACGACGACTGCTGCCACTTTCTGGCCCCATTGTTCCGAGGCGACGCCGACGACTGCGGCGTCTGATACTTGGGGACTGTATGAGGTTAGGACTGGTTGGCTTCGAGAGTGAGAGGAGATACTTACAGCGATAGTAGTTCTCTTTCAATCTCCAATGCACTCACTTTCTCTCCACCGCTCTTGATGATGTCCGTGCTCTTGCGCCCGCGGATGAAGTACATCGGTCCCTTCGCCCACTCCTGTCCGCTCTGACCGGCACCCTCTACAAGTCTTCTCGTTGCGATATCACCAGTCTTGAACCACTTTCCTCCACCATCATCTGCCGCCAGGAACTCGTCTGTTGTAGCTTTTTCATTCCTCCAATACTCAGAAAAGACCGTGGGACCGCGAAGCTGGATCTCGCCTTCTCGTTCTTTACCATCGTTGTCGATCAGCTCATCGAGAGGTATGACTTTGTTGGTTTCGCTATCTACAAGCCGGGCTTGAACCGAAGGTAACGGCCATCCAACACTACCGTCGACCCGGTCTCGGAAATCTAGACCGCAGCTGAGGGCCATACCGACTTCGGTCATGCCATATCGCTCTAAGAGGACGTTACCACCACTTAATTGTGTCCATGCATCCTTGATGGGCGTGGGAAGAGCTGCAGATCCTGAGATGTTCAGTCGCAGATTCTCTGGCGCCAAAGCCTTCTTTATTGCTTGCTTTGTAACGTCCGCAAGTTTGTCATGAGACGAGAGAAAGCGGTTGTAGATTGTGGGCACCACTGTAAGAAAAGTGATGGGCTCCTTGCTCTGTGAGTCCAGAAGAAACGGAGCGGCGAGACGTTCCCACACAGCGTCGACGTTGAAAGGGAACATGAATTCGATCGTGGAGCCAGCGAAAAGGGGTGTCAGGAGTGCATTGACGATGCCGTGGATATGATGTAGAGGAAGCACGTGCATGAGGTGGTCTTTAGCCGTGTACTCCCAGGCTTTGTGAAGCGAGTCTGCTTGAGCTGTAAGAATGCTTGTTGGCAGTACGACGCCCTTCTGGTAGCACGTGAGCTTGACACAGCGTACAATGGGTCAGTGTCCTTACCGGTCTACTTGTTGTTCCTGATGTGTAAAGCATCATGCCACCTTTGTCCATTGGCAGAGGGACTAAATGGACGTCATCTCGCCCTAATCCTTGTCGCCTCTTCTCGATGATGGTCAGGCTTGGCTTATCTGATAGGTGCTCTAGTCCTTCTTTGAGGGTCTCTTCTGCCTTGTCTTTGAACTTTTCCGACGATACCAGAATTATGGCTTCACTATTCTCGAGAATATATCGGAGCTCGCTTGCCGGGAAGCCTGAAGAGAGAGGTACAGCGATGTTGTCGCATGCAAAGATTGAGAGCAATGTCACTGTCGGTTGTTAGCCTGCCTTCTTACCCAGTCCAGTCCTTATACTTCGCACCTACATAGTCGTATCCATTCTCCACAAGAAAAGCCACACGTTGGCCGCCAATGGAATCAGGGGAGGCAGCCTTCAATTGACGATAAAGTTTGATCTTGGCGTCCTCGACATCCTTGAGTAGTCCTCCATATGTGAAGCGTCGGTTTGATCTCGAGTGAATTATAGCTGTGCTCTCAGGTTCATGGCTGGCAATAGCCCTGAAGATAGGTAGGTCTGGGAACGTCGAAGCCATTCGAGGTCGTTGTCGGCGTGACAGTATTGCAAGGCTTGTCCAATTGGGATAGGCACCCGAGGCTGTTATGAAAGGTATGCGCCGAACACACTTCGTGATCATGGTCGTAGGAGAAAGGGTTCTGCTTCGGCAACATTTCGGACTCCATGAGGAAGGTCGGTCATTAAAATCAACATAGGATGGATTCGCCGACGTCTGCGGGACTGGTTGTCAGCGGAAGTAATTCCGCCTCGGCTGGAATTTACGACGACGGATGTCTTCCGATACAACATATCTATGCTCCTTGAGCGGCCAATTTCGAATCCATCTATGGCCGTGGTGACTGAGTCAAACTAGGGAATTGAGCATTTGTTGTTACTGCACTGTCCAATGCTCATTCACCGCGCGTTGAGTATCTCAAGACGGATGTCAACAATGTCGATTACTCCAGTCGAAGATGCCATCCGCCTCAAGGTTCCGACAATGCATATTGAACAACGTAGTTGCAGCTGACTGCTTTCCAGATCACGGAAGCGCTCAAACCATCCTCGCTCGAAATTTACAATGATTCAAGCATGCATTCTCACCACAAAGCTATGCAGGGTAGCAGTTCAAGAGAAACGCATTTCCGCCTCGTCATCACCTCAGACGTTTTCAAGTCGAAGATGCAACCTGCAAGACATCGCATGGTCTACATTTTACTGAAAGATGAGCTGGACCGGGCTGGAGGTATACATGCTCTTCAGTTACGGACGAGGACGCCAGAAGAGGAGGAAAGACAGGCCGGTCGAGAAAAGGCAGAGCAGGGAGAGCTAATCGCAGACATCGAGAAAGATTGATAATGCGATGCGGACGAGTCCATGTCTAAATGCCGCGATCATCTACCTCGACCGTGACTTTAACGGCTATCCGCTGCCTTTTGCTGTTAGTGAAGCCAGCCTTTCATAGGATGGCCTTTCCGTGATTGAGAGTCCATCGCATTTCAAAGACCGAAGTGGATTTCGGGAAGGGGGTATACTGCTCCAGCTACAGATTTCTTCCACAAATCGTACGTGTATGAGCTGCACGCTGATTAAGCGTAGAGAAAATGTGCTGATTAAACTAGTAACCTATCTATCATCGGCATCTGATACTGCAGGTATGCCTAGACTCCTGATATTTGGGCTTTCAAATGCTCAAATTTATAAACTGTATTTTATCAGCTTCTTACGGAGTACCTTGATTTTCCTAGACTTATACCGTAGTGGGCGGTACTGAAAAGACTCCGTATATATAAGCCACCTGGATTATCTTGAATCTCCGAAAGTCGTCCATATTTCGCGACAATATCGAAATTCTACGAACTAATCTGCTATTAGAACTTCAAAGTTCCATGAAATTTAGGCTACCACGTGTTCTATCATGAGCTTTCCAATCTGCTAGTTTTGAGCTTAGATGACGGTCCTCCTGCAATGGAATATCTTGTGGCTGGGTAAGCGTGGGTTTCCTTTGCAAGAAAGAGAACTCGGGCGAGAACGCTATGCCTTGCTATGCTACATCATTCATGTAATCACTGGCCGATTTTATACTTATCCGTTGAATGGATGTGGCTATGTTCAATCACACACCTTTGAGCTTTTGTAACTATTCTTTCTCCTGTTCTTTCGCTCTCCAGATTTCTCCACTCAAGATACTAACTGTCATCGGCTCTTATCTCTTCAATCTACAATGTCCTGAATCCTCCTTCTTATCATATCTCCAAACCACCTACAATGGAAATCCAAATACTCAATAGCAAAGCCATTTCTAAATAATATACTCGCATCGAGCCATGTCAAACCCTATCTCAATCACTGACTCCATACCATACCCCTTTCACAATCTCAGTCTCTACCCCTTCCCATGCGTTATCTTGAGCTACGCTGGCAACGCCATACTTTCTTTCGGAGATTAGTTGATAAAAATGCCATACATGAGGGGCGAATACCTATATCACTAGTCGGATACTGTGCTTGCCCTGTTGATTATTTCTTACAGGATGAGCATGTGACATGGTTGATCTTGTCTCCAGTTTACTGAGGTATACTGTAGAAGTACTGATAGTACAGACATCCTGAAACATTCCATAATCGCGTTGGAAATCTCCTTAGCTCAGAGGTAGCTATCCTTGACGTATCGTATTGTACACAGCTACTTTGCAGGGCCTTCCGTGGTATCACATTTCTGCTCTCCATTTAGAGAACAATGTTCTCCACTATCATAATGAATATTTGATTAACCTTTAGACGACCACTGAAGACTGACTTCCCTTATCCCTCACTTTCCCCTCTCCCCACCATTCTAACCTCCGAGATAGCATTGAAATCAACACAGGAATTGCGAAACTACCACAAATAACAGCACTCTATCCAATACCACTCTATCCGTCCTTTATTAACCGATATATATATATCTTAATTCTGTTCCCTACCTCCCAACCCATGAATTCCGAAGTCTGGTACCTCATCCGACGATATCTGAAGGATGCGATTATGGAGTCTACCTTCTTCTCGCGCTGAATTTGGGCATGTACTTCGTTGGTATTGGTCGTGATACCCAGTGTCGACTGTAGGTGCGAACGTCGGCGATTATGCGACTTGAAGAATGTGCGCTTGGATCAATGGATGTATAGGGTACCGGGTTCTTGATCCTGCTTTTAATATCATACCACTCGGGTAGCTATGCCGGATTGCTGTTGCGTAAAGATATACTTCACATAATCATCAAAGAAATGGATCGATCATCACGGAACTATTTACAAGAGCTGCGTCCGGTGTCTGAGGAGGTGGAAGATTTTGTCGTTTCCTTGTACTATGGCACTACTACTGTGACCTCATACATGTAGGGGATGGATGGTGTTTTTTGACCGATGGTCTTAGCGGGAGGTAAGTTGGGTTGGGGTGGGATGGTAAGGGAGGCGCCGTTGCATGGAGTTCTTTTTAGTGATTTGATATGGAAGGTGTTTGGGGAGATATAGGGATCCGAGTGGGGAGGGTCAGGTAGGGCTTCATGGTTGCATGAGATGCGGAATTGAGATGGGGGTTTCGATGGTATAGCAAGGGGTGTCTCAATGATTGATATCGTCGTGCTGCGTTTAGGGTAGCGACGACTTTTCGGAGGGTTTGAGTGAACAGGACATTGACAGGATGGGTCTCAAGGTTCCTACAACATAGGAGTAGATATGAGTGTATAGACCTATTGTTTATGATGCAGTGGCTATGTCGAGAGCCAGTATCTAGCTGGACGCGACTTTGTCACCAATTGCTGTAAGAAGCTGTCGAAATGTTTTTCGAAGGAAAAGAACAATCGATATGCTGTTGTTATCCTATGTCTCGTATAGCGGCATTGTTACTCTACACAAAGTGGATCGAAAGGATCTTTGTCAAAGAGAAGCCTCGAAAACCATACCCATTGTCATTCAGACAAAGTAGTCTCAACAAAGCCTTGTTCTCGATATATCTGAAGCCTTAATACCGAGTACTGAAGAGGATGCTCACGCCCCCTAAATTTTATCTTCCGATACGCTGGACATCTGCAGGACGAATTGTTCACCATATACATATATATACACAGCTGCGTCAGTCTCAAGCCAGCATAACCAAGAATCGTACTTGCAACCGACGAAGATATGGCAGATTCCAGCGACTTCTCAGACCTTTTCAACCTCGATAGCGAATTCGATGATCTGGCTAAAGACTTCGACCTCTCTGGCGAGCCCAATTTCGACCTTTTTGGCGAATCGTTCGATGGACAGCCATTAGAGCCAGAGATGTCAGATCCAGTACCCGAAGTTCCTGCACCTCTTGCAAGCGCCGTCTTAACAGGTAGCCAAAGCAACGTCGAACCCTTGACGGTTTTCCCTCCAACAATTGAACCTCTTCAGACCTTGAGTTCGCCAAGAAGTGCGCCAACGAGCCCGATCAAGCAAGTCCCGTCTCCTCAACTGAAGTCTCAGATACCTGAACCTCTCCTAAACGTAAGTCTGACAAGATGTGCGCCAATGAGCCCAATTAGGCAGGCTCCGTCACCTCAGCCACCGCAGAGCCGATTGCCTCCTGGGAGAGGTTTTGCTTCTGTACCGCTACATACCCTTGTACGGAGATGCTCGCCACCACCATATAGTACTCTCCCACCGAGCTCCATGAGACCACAAGCAAGAAGCCACCCTTCACCCTCTGGCTTCCCCCAAAGGATACCGATTGTGTCTCCGGGTAGCCCGCTGGTTCGGTACGCCAATATAGGCCCTGCGCCGCCGGGACCGCTCAATGCGCCACGATACGCCCCAGTTGCTCTGATGACTGCTTCGCCCTCAGGGGAAGTGGCTTCTGACCCATGTAAAAAGCGTAAGGGAGCCGAGAGCGAAGACACACTGGCTGATCTTTACAGCAGTGTCGGCGATGTAGAATCACAAACAGCCTCTGATGCTGCTGGCGAGAACATGCCGGCCAAGAGGCGAAGGCTGGAGCAGCGGACTGAAAGACATGTGAGGGATTTGGAACTCAAGGGTAAAGAGAACGAAGCGCTTGTCCATGCTAAAGAGTACAGAAAATTGAGGAACTTGGCGCTCGAGCAGGCCGAGGAGTACAAGCGGCTGGGAACCAATGCGATTCTGCGGTGCAATTTGTACAGAGATAAACGTCGTCAGCTGAGAGGCGGAGCCTAGGTACTGTAAGTGGCATTGAATCCTTTCCTTAGGTTAGCATGCTTGTTCATAATTTTGTCAAGAGTACTGTTGTAGGGAGGCTTACCTAGCATCATACATAATACATATCTTCATAGTTTCCAGACTGGCCCCAGTTCACCCGGGGCGGTTTCCGCAATATGTCGTAGCCATGTATACCAGGCTCTCTCCCATATCGTATACATCATGCGTAACATCTCTAGGGGCTCATAGACATCTTACTCTATCCATCCCATAAGACACTCAACTTAACGGGCCCATCCTCACAACAGCACCCCTTAATAACCCCAGGACGAACCCCCATTCTCATCTCCCCGCACCCCCAACCTGACCCCTCATCCGCTCATACTCAGCCTTTCCAGTACTGAGCAGGTACCTTACCTGCCTCAGCTCCGTCACCTCCCGCCGCTGCTCAAACTCCTCTCTGGCATAGTGTCTTAATTCCTCTCTTGTAGGTGAAGGAAGCTTGTGGCATGTGCGGATGATGGTGCGGTAGAGTGCGAGTACGCGCTGGTGGAGGAGGAAGTGATCGAGGGAGAGGGGGGGTTTGTTTATCTGAGAGAGGCGGGAGGGTCGTTTTGTTGAAAGAGGAAGTGGTCTTGTGGAGTAGTTTCGAAGGAATAGAGTGGCGCGGGAGAGTCGGTGGGTGCGGAGCATACGGAGTATTTGGTTTACAGATTGTGAGGGGGCGAAGAGAAGGCAAACGCCGGTGGTCATGGTTCTGTAGACAGAGACGGTGATGTCGGGCGGAAAAGGTTCCGCACCAATGTTTCCCCTCAACGCGTCCAGGACCTCCACTTGAACCCACATCTTCCTTCTCTCTACTTACCATGTACCCGCCATGGCACCAATTAGCACCATCGAGCAAATCAACACCCTCTCCCTAACCGACTTCCGCTCCAAATTCTGGCCACCAAATGCAGACAAAGCAGTCAATGCAAGCAGCGCATACAAAGACACTCCCTTCAACCTCAACCTCAACCTCACAACATCCAGCGCGCTACCCAACGAGCTCTTCGACCTCTGCTACGATCTCATACGATCTACGAGCTCTGCGCAGTATGCGGCCTCGAGCCTGGGGTGGCATCCGAGTAGGAAAAGGAGGGAGATGCGTTTGGTGGATTTGAGGTATATACTATTAGGTGAATCTCAGCATACAACGGCGGAGAAGCGCACAGAATCTGTGGCTCCCATGACGAATTCGATTGATGGCTTTTTGTCCTTCATGTTTACTTATGAAGATGGAATAGCGGTCATATATTGCTATGAGCTCCATTTGCAGGAGCGGTATCAGGGGAAAGGGTTGGGAAAGTGCTTGATGAGACTTATGGAGGATATAGGTAGGGAGGCTGGAGTGGAGAAGGCGATGTTGACGGTCTTCAGGGCCAATGAGGCGGCGCGGGGTTTCTATGAGACGCTGGGGTATGTAGAGGATGCCTTCTCACCGCGTCCGAAGATATTGAGGGGGGGAATCGTGAAAGAGTCGGATTATATTATCCTGTCGAAGCCGCTCCTTGACAACAGTCGGTAGACACTCGAGGTGGAGGATTAGTCACATCAAGATGAGATTGCCGTGCTTTGGGAATAGAACGTGGTATTCGATGCTTCACACAGCAGGAAGCGAAAAGCTGGATGATGGATACTGTGGGCGGAATGAGAGTTCATATCTGCCTGACTTCTTTGCCCTTCATCTCCGGCCGTTCGACCTCCCACTCATCTCTGAGAACAGCAAACAGCGAGTCGGACAAAATGACCGACAGGCCCAAGCTCCAAACAAGAGTGATGGCGTAGAAGAAGTTGGCGTTGCCTGACCCGGCATATATCCAGAGGTAGTAGAAAGCAGGGCCTAATAAGGTGGCATAGAGGATCGTTGCCATGGCGAAAAAGGTGTATCGCATCACTGTGCAGTATCAGCGTGGCTGTCATGGAGCCAGGGAAGGATAGCACTTACAGGGGAATACGTGTCTATACAAAGGCAGCATAGCAAAATACAATGAGGTATCTGATACACTTGGGTACGGCTTGAAGATGGCGAAGATTCCCAGGAGTGTTGTAATGATGAAGAGCGGTTGCTTGCGCACTCTGACACACAGACCCCCAACATAACTCCCCAAGTGCAGCCAGAATACCCCCAGGAAGAACTCCCGGAACGAGTCAAATATCTCAATGAAGAAATACCACCAAAGCCCCACATTCGGAGTGAGATCTGGTAAAAGTAGATGAACTCCGTAGGTCGAGGATAGAAACTTCCACGAGCCACCACTGAGAATGCTCGATATATAGAGAAACCATGCGATGCTGGCAGAGAAGACCGACGTATATGTAGCGGCGGCGGTGGTTATTGTACGTCGGGTTTTCAGGTCTCTTCCCTGACGATCGTAGCAAAGTAGTATGAGTGGAGGGAGTAACAGCGCGGGATACAGCGAAAGGTATGAGGCGAGCCCTAACGCTAGAGTCGAGCTCAACGGCTTTGCGGACACAGCGTGAGCGACTGCGAAGAGGATGGCGCAATTGGTGAAGACGCTGGTCGGTCGACCAAGGCAAGTCGCAATGGTGAAAGGATTGAACAGGTATCTAGCGTCCAGTCAATGCCGTTCTGCTACGTATATCCGATGCGCTCACGCTGCTCCGACAGCCATACTGTCCCATTTGGTGTCCTTCCTAGGGGATGTGAAGAGAGCCGAGGAGCCAGACTCGCCGGATTCAGCGATCTGCATGAGAGCATGGGCGCACAATAGATCGAGCGCGACGTAGAGTAGACCCGTTATGGAGGAAAAGAGGGATGATGGTATGAGAGCGAACAGCGGTAGAAGTAAAGGTGCTTGGTGGAAAACACCTCCATCGTAAGGGGAGACGTTATGTGTGTATAGAAAGAGACCTTCCTGTACTGGTGTTTGATCAGCAGCAGGTCCTTGTCCGCAAGGATAGCATGCTCACATCGCTTGAAATTCGTGACCGGCGTGGATATCTCGACGCGTCCGGTTAGAAGAGGTGGGAGCGATGGGAATACGAAGAACAGAAGCAGTCTAAGTGCTGCGGCGGAACCGTACAGTAGCCACCTTTCTTTCCGCCGATCAGTGACCATATTCAAGTACCTATGGTCATCGGAGTTGGAGGAGTTTGATATCGAAGCAAAAGCCGCCAAGAAGACTCGGCAGAGTTGCCTAATATTCTCGTTCAATGGTGTGGGATGGGAAGTTATTGCCGAGATGCCCGGGTAAAATTCCATCTCACAATCTCGAACTTCTCGGGCTCAACCACTCTCGACGATTATCACTCCCATTCCCCAAGGATCACATAGCGCTCGAAGTCGATCTTAATATGCCGAAGATCAAGAAGAAAGGCGAGTAACGGACCCGCTGCTTAACGCAGAGTATGGGCCATGCTGATCAAATTTCCAGGTACCTCTGGGGCCGCAAGGAATTATATGACAAGGACGCAGGCGGTACGGAAGCTACAGATTGCATTGCCAGACTTTCGAAGATTGTGCAGTAAGTGCAGATTTGCTTTCTGGAACTCTGAACAGCAATTGGTACCTGCGCACAAGGAAACCACTCTTGTTGCTCAACGCCTCTGATCGAGTTCGTTCAGCGCAAAAATACTCCTCTGAACGACTGTCTCATAAGCGCACAAGGAGACAACCTCGCTGATAAACAGCAGTCTTCAAGGGTATCTATCCTCGCGAGCCTAGGAACAAGAAAAAAGTAAACAAATCTTCGACCCCTTCTACGACATTCTACTACAGTCGCGATATCCAGGTACCGAGGCCCTTTCCGAACTTCGATCCTTCTGTTCTAATATCCCCACGAAGTACCTCCTCCATGAGCCCCTCCTAGCAAAGTTTCGTGACCACAAAGCCTTAGGCAAAAAGATTGCCAGACATCTCGGAAGAGGAGAAGCGGGAGATGCACAAAGGCTGGAGCAGAAAGGGGTGAAGAAGCTTTCCCTCGACCACATTGTGAAAGAGCGGTATCCCAGGTAGGGAAAGGTCCCAAAGGCTCTCCAAGGGGCCTCGCGCTTACAAGCTTGATATTAGCTTTGCCGATGCTCTCAGGGATCTCGATGACGCGCTCAGCCTTCTCTTTTTGTTCGCCAACCTCCCTTCTACATCTACTGTACCTCCTACAACCATTTCTCGCTGCCAGAGGCTTTGCCGCGAATTCGAAAGATACATAATCGCCTCAAACTCGCTACGAAAGTCTTTTCTCTCTATCAAGGGCATATACTACCAAGCTCTCGTACAAGGTCAAGACATTCTGTGGCTGGTACCTTACAAGTTCGTCCAAAGAGTGAGCCAAGATGTAGACTACAGGATCAGTACGTTCGCTGTGCAATCCTTCGATGACCGAATGCACTAAGCTCCCATTATAGACTTTGATCCCAAAATGCTGACTCGTCAATCATCTAGTGGGTACATTCGTGGAGTTTTACACCACCCTTCTAGGCTTTGTCAACTTTCGGCTATATACTTCTATAGGTTTGGTATATCCCCCTAGGTTCGACGCAAAAAGCGACGAACAGGGAGGAGAGCTGAGTGCATTCACGTTGGACGGGAAGGCCATCGAAGAACCACAGCAGATAGCGGCAGCCGTGGATGACCGTACCAACAGCGCGTCGAAAGCGAACGAAGAGGTCCAAAAGCAAATCGCCGCCATTGCGGAGGTACCTGACGCAAACGAAGATCCTACACAAAGTCAGGATAATGGGGTAGAGGAGGATATGAACGACGCTATCGACACGTTTGAAGCCGTTGGAGAAGACGCTGATATACTACCACAACCCCAGGCGAGCAGCAATGAAGCTGCCTCGCTCTTCGCACCGTTCACATTCTTCCTCTCTCGAGAGACTCCCAAACATTCCCTCGAATTCATCCTTCGTGCTTTCGGTTGCAAGCGAATAGGTTGGGATGCCGTCCTGGGTGACGGTGCGTTCACTAACAACGAGAATGATCCAACAATCACACATCACATCGTAGACCGTCCGCCATTGATGGGCTTGCCGGAGTCCGAGGACGCAGATCCTGCCGACGACGCTGCTAAGGACTCCACATCCACACAAATCGCAAGGCCCGGATATAGGATTCCGGGTCGCATCTATATCCAGCCCCAGTGGGTTTGGGACACCATCAACCAGGTCCAGCTACTCCGACCAGACTTGTATGCCCCGGGAGTAACCATGCCGCCCCACTTGAGCCCTTTCGTACGACCTTCGAAAGGGAGCTACGATCCCAGTGTCCCATTGGCCGAGCAAGAGCGGGAGGGCGAGGCGGAAGAAGCTGAAGGTTTGGACGAACTCGAAGCTGAGGGTGAGGGAGAGGAAGTCTCAGAACAAGGCATGGCTGTGCAAGCCATCGCCGTTTCCAAATCATCGGCTCCCATAATAAACGACGACATCGACTCGCACGGCATGACCATCGCAGGCAGCGACTCCGATTCCTCCACCTCCTTCACCTCAGCCACCTCCTTCGCCGGCTTCGACGACCCCACCCTCACAGCCGACGCGTCTTCAGAGTCCGAAACCGAAACAACACGCACCCAGCACCAGCGCGAACTCGAAGCCGAAGCCGCCGGCCTCACGTTCTCGGAAGGCGCTGTATCTGTGAATGCGAAAGCGAACGGTGTGCATGTGAAGGGGATTTTGAAGCCGAGCGGTGGTGGTGGGGTGAAAGGGGAGGAGGCGAGGAAGAAGGCGGGGAAGAGGAGGAAGGAGGAGGAGGAGGAGTTGGAGAGGAGGAAGATGATGATGGGGAGGAAGAAGAGGAAGGTTGTGGAGAAGATGCTGTTTAGTAATCGGAAGAAGGATGAGGAGGCGGAGAGGCTGAGGGGGAAGAGGAGGAAGATTGAGGGGGGGAGGGGTTGAGGGGGTGGGTTTGATGGGTTGGATGTTGATGATGAATTATGCTGAATTTATTGTGGCTTGTTGAGGGCTTTCTTCGTGTCTATCTTTCAGCAAGGTGTCGAGAAAATGTTAGGTTCCTTCCTTCTTGCCTAATCGTATCTGCATGTTGAGCGTAGAAACTGTGATAGCCCCAATTCGAATCCCCCGAGCGATGGGATATTGGTCAACCATGCGCGTAGCGCCACGGTCAAGCAGGCCCCTTTGATACCGTCCCACCAACCTCAAGTTTCTCCATCTGACTCCCCACAACTCCAGCACCATCCTCACCCCCACCCCCCGTCTCCAAAACCTCCAAGAACCCCCCAACAAGATGCACGCTCCCCGTAACCAACACCTTCACCTCCCCGCCCGCGTCCCTCGCAACATCCCTACACCACCCGACCGCTTCCTCAATACTCGTCTTCACCTCCACCACCGCCTCCGCATCCAAAGCTGTCCATGTCTCCGCTAAGCCTCGCTGCACCTCTAAGGTATCCACAGCCTGCTTGTTTGTGTTCATGCTTACCAGATCGGGCCGGTAGCCTGCGTCGCGGAAGGTGGTGTTGGTGCAGAATACGGCGTGGGTGAAGGGTTGTGAGTTGTTGAGTGCGTGGGAGAGGGTGCGATGGAGGGCTTTGGCGAGGGCGTTGGCGTCGCGTGTCTGTTGGTTGAAGAGTAGGATGCGCGTTGGTTTGGGCGGTGCTGGTAGCGCATCGCTGCTACTGTTGCTGTGAGTGATGGGGGCGATCTGGTCGGCGAACCATGTGCCGGCTACTTCGATGCTTTCGAGCGTGTGTCCGCCGTCGATGTGCCATGCTATTTCTTTTTCTCGCCGTATTTCGCATCGGCCTGGCCAGCGGACGTTCTCCAAGCCGCGAATGAAGGGGGTGGGAAGAGGGTGTGCGGGATTGTGGGTGCTGAGGAAGAGGTGCTTCCACGCGATGGCGATGGCGAGGCTGGCGTTTGTTTGTTGGAAATCGGCTGCTAGGCCGAGCTTTATGTTTGAGAGACCGGGATGTCGATTGACGACATTGAGAGGGCAAGAGACCTCCCCTGAGCGCTTACGCAGGACATCGAGCGCGTTTGGTGGCTGCGGCGCGGTGTAGCAGGGTACATCTTTCTTCATGATCCCACCCTTGTGCCAGGCTATCTCCTCGATCGTGTTGCCCAGCATGGCGGTGTGATCAATCCCTAAAGTGGTGATCCCGGCGACAGAGGGCTTGACGAGGATGTTGGTGCTGTCATATTCCCCTCCGATGCCACATTCTATTATCGCGGTGTTGACGCCTTCGCTTATGTATGTGTGGAATGCCATCAGAGTCAGGAAGCGGAAGTAGGCTGGTTTTGCTGTTGTGTCTGTTGGCTCGGCCCTTGCCCTCGCAGCTTCTTCTAGCCGATCCCACAACTCGAAGAAATACTTTGCGAAGGCTTCTTCCGATAGTGGCTCATTGTTGATCTGGATGCGTTCGCGAACAAATCGGAGATGTGGGGATGTATAGAGGCCGATCTTGGTCAATGGAGGTTCGGTGTGATGAGGGGACGGGTTTGTGTATTGCACCAGTATCGATGATATGAATGCACTTGTGGATCCTTTGCCTTTGGTGCCAGCAATGTGTATGGTATTCAGACGATTGAAGTCCGAAGGCTATCCAAAGAATCCTCCTCTTAGCATCTCGCAACCAGGAATTCGATGGGAAGCGGAAGGCTTCTCACACCTCATATCCAATCCGACGGCACCATTCGATCATCTCAGGGATCGCGGTCTTGTTCATGCCCTTGCCCGACTTCCGGATGGCGTCCACGATCGAGAAGTTGGACTGAAGGGTATTCAAAGCAGAGACAGCATCCTAGACATTTGTTCAGTATGCGATCCTATGGACTACCACTGTAGTAGCTCTGAGATGCTAAGACTCGGGGCAGTGTGACAATGTAGCTGGCTTACTGCGTAAGTACGACCCATTCTTGTGGTAGTGTATTGGCGTCTTGCTACGCATCTGTAGAGATATGGGAAAGAATTGTTACACGACACATGCATCAAGTCATGGTTATGATGTGAGCCTAGGTAAGGTACCTAAGGAAGATGCATACCTACTTCTAACAAAGTAACTACCTTACTTTACTCTGACCTTTGCAAAAATACCCGCGCGTCGGGCGGTTCCTCCAGCGTATGTCGGGAACCCCGTGGCGCCTTACCATTCTTGCTATCAGGAGCTGTGTTAGCTTTGGCAAGGGTCGTGAATACATCTCCTAGCTAGCCTGACACGAAGCTGAAAGCCTTTACTTGTGCATAATGTTGAAGCTCTACAGAGTTCGGCTTCTCGTACTCCCTCCGTTTTTGATCCGGAGTTGCCAGCTATAAATGTAGTATTCAGCGCCGTGCCTCCGAGTTCTTCTGATATACCTTCCTGATATCATGTTTCGACCAAGTCGTGGGTCTGCTACCGCCTGTTCTACTAGGTTTGGAGGTAGCCCCCACGTAAAGGCCTAGCTCAGCGGTATTCTAGAAAAGCCTAACGCCACACATTGATCATTTGTATCAAAAGTCGCCGAAACAGCGACATGATCAGCCCCTCCATCAACTTCCCCTGAACTGATCGGCAGCTCGACCTGCATGGCCTTCATCCTTATGGATGCTGCTACAGAAAGCGTCGATTCACTTATGAGATGACGTCGATTAAGGGATCCTGGCAATCAGGAGGCTGCGATGTCTGTTCGAGAAAGCTATTGATCAATACACTGTAGGCAGTATTCCGTCGTCCTCAAGGGCGGGTTGGCAGTCCGTTGTCTCCATTCTGGTCAGGCCGTTCGACCTTTGCCTTCGAATGCTGTGAAGCTGACACTTGGCTGGATGGATTTTGGGGTGGTTTCAAGAACATCTACTACAACATGCAGGCCATACAAGGCAGCCAATGAGGGCAGGCAAAAACCCCCTACTAATCGCAAATGATTGACTCGTTCCCGAAGTAATCGCAAGCTTAATAAGTATGCTGTCATGCTGACCATGATGGTACGGCATAGAAAGCTCACCATCGGTAGTTGTGGACACCATTACGATTCTCAATCTACTTCAAGTATCTATTCTTCAGTCCAAATCCAGCGAACCTCACCACCCCCAATGTTGAGATACTTTCAGCCACGACGCCACTCGCAGATGCGAGAAGCTGAAATTGGAGACGATACTGCCATTAATCGCTGAGCTACGCACATCAGGAATACGAGGTTACAATGAAAGCAAGATGAGGTGAGAATCTTATTCATCCAAAAATGGTCTGTATTAAAGCAGAGACTTTCTCTATCGTTCCTCACCAGCTCTTTTGAATTTGGCATAGTCCGCGATATTCAGTGTGATTCCACCTGTTACCATGTATATCAGCATCATGTTCTTTGTCGCGCCTCTCATCTTCTTGCTCTCCACAGCCCGCTCAGCAACAATTGCCCAGATCGATGCATCGAATTCTGCCTTGACATCACAGGCTGATACTGTCGACGCCGCTGTCGTTGCCATCACTGCCCAAACCCCTCCTACAACCGCTCAAGTACGTCCCTACCAAGCTTCATCATTTCTCATACTCTTTCCATTACCTCCTACAGCTTTCTGATTTCACAAGCTCGAATTCATCCATCGTTCTAATCCCACTGTTGTGAACTAGCAAATCCCTGCCTCCCTTCAATCCCTTACCAACGCCATCTCCTCTGCACTTTCTGCCTCCAACCCGACAGCGCCTACCACTGATCCCTCAGCAGAGGAGAGTGTGGTTAGATCCTGGGGACTCTTCGCAAATACAATCGCCGAATTGATGTCTGATTACATCCAGCAGAGAAGTAGATTGGTCGGTATTTTCGGCTTGCAGTCAGCAATCTACAGCCAGTTGTTGACCTTCAATACTACCTTTTTGGTGAGGATCTCCGTTGATATCTGTGATAACGTACTCTTACGGGTTGTGTGACGGATAGGATTATGCCGATTTTATGATCAATGTGGTTGGCGATAAGCCGTATCGAACGACAATCAACATGACTACTTTCGAAGCCTCCGATGCCTACCACAAAGACCTCAACGGCGTGTATGATGCAATTGCCGATTATGCGCCAGCGGTGGCATGAACTAATATTAGTCCAAATGCTAGGGGTAGATATGTCACGTGTCAAGATTGATTATGGTTCCTACATTCGTTCACATAAACAGGGGCGCGTAAAGGGAAGTAGGATAGCCGAAAGCCTGATATTACTATCTAAACCTAAGACGAAGAAGGTAGAGGAGGTCATACGGCCGTGACGAAACATCAGTGTGCTACGTGAACGTATGGTCAAGAGCCTGTATGAGGAGCGCGCGAACCCCGAAGACAAAGTGGAACCACCCAATCGAATCCCTCAAACCATTGATAGGAAGTGCGAAACAGGAAATCCATTGTCTCGATCAAACAATGATTCAGCATGAGCGAAACCCCTTGTCTTTTGTACAACCTACCCATTGTTCGATACAAGCCTACTTTATCCACAATGTCCCCCATCCACATTCAAAGTTCCTCATATCTATATTTCCTTCGCATTCTTTCAAAATCATAAGCCAACCAACAACAAACCACCAGTAATCCCTTCCCTTTGCCTGGCGCAAAATCACCAACAAAATCATCGTCTACAACACAAAGAAGCCACATCCTTCCCCCATACCACCAACAATGCCACCCCACCATCCCCCCAAAGCCGCCCCCAGCGCACCACCACCAAGACCTCACCCCCACCCCACACCAACAACCCCCTCGAAAACCCACCTCCCCACCCGTCCCCACCCACACCCATCCACAGACCTCGAAAGCGGTATCCCCCACCCCGCCCCCGTTCACAAGCCGTACAAGCAAAGATTCTGCTACGATTGCTCCAGGGGTCAAGCTATCTGGACCGGTTTTTGTGTGTTGTTCGTCATAGGCGTCGTGTGTATCTTGCCGGCGGTCGTGACGGGCGGGTCTTGTGGGATTGGGTGTACGAATAACCAGCACCTGCCTACTGCCCCTCCTCCCTAGTTCTGAGGGATATTGGGGGGCTGGAGGGGGTTGTTTTGGGTAGATGTGTGAGGGAGGGATTTGGGTTGGAGGGATGGAGGTGCTGATGAGGTTACGAGTAGCAGGGCCGAGACTTGTAGTTCGATCAGGAATCAGGGTACTACTCCTTTTGATAGGGAGATATAATAGTTTCAGGATTCACCTGTGGATCAGTTACTACTAGGGCAGCAAGCCATAAATCCTGATCCTTTAACGGACAATCTGATTAAGAGGTTGAGATCTACTTTTGTATGAAATGTTCAAGGAATTTCCGCGCCGATTGAAGTGTGAAACTTGACTTTGTTCATTATTGGATGCAATACTCTTGAAATATATGCAAGGTATAATACGGAAAGGTGATACGATTATAGCTGACCGATGATTCATGTTCCCGAAATGGGGAGAGAAAAGGTTCCATTAGTCTATATAAGCCGTCACTATCAAGACGGTTGAGTTGTGGTCCTAGTGCTTTACACTTGAAATCTTATGTAGCGAGCTAGGCGGGTTCGAGTCCTTGTGTAGGGTTGGGTAGATACAACAGTTCGGAGATTTGAGTCTTTTTGTGAAGTCTTGGCAGTCTATGGCACATCTCTTCACGTGCAATACATCTGCTTTACATAGCTTCCAGGATGACGGGTGTGACATTCTAATGGCCGAAGCTCTACTCCGTATATATAGATGAGTTGGGAATCGTTAGCCTCGCGAACAACTCACGCCTTCAAGCCGTTGTAAACGCGGTCAAAAGCAGGAGGCCAGGCTGCCAACATCAATTGAAGTTCCAGTGCTGCAGTGGAAAATAGCAACAACGAATTCATCATAAGTAGAACTAGCACTCGTGTGGTTGCACTTCTGCTTGGTAGTCACGCAGGTATCACACCTTCAGAGAGCGCGCTGATGGACTCGCCGACATCGTCATTGGTTTCCCTGGCTGGTCTGGTGGACCTTGATACATACAGCATTCCTCCTGCCCCAGAGCCTCCTGAGGGCTATTTATTATTATTACCATACGAAGTGCGTGCTCAGATCTGGGAAGAATACTTTGAATACCGGAATATTCTCGATTTGCGTCTTTACTGTCGCCGACCACGTTGTGCGAAAGACAATTCCCAAAGTACTGGCGACGAAAATCACAACTTAGACCCGCCTGCATCTCAGCATGTTGACTTGATTTATATTGGCAGCTTGAAGCAGAAACGGCCCACCTGTTATACTCGCTTTTACGAGCTCGGTGGTTCGGATCGTCCTCGTCAATGGCTGTCATTGCTCTGCACCAACCAACAAGTCCGCCAGGAAGTTGAAGGCGTACTCTTCAGACGTCGAGCATGGATAGTCGACGACGGAGTATTGCCACTTCGACTGGACTGCCTACGAGACCACGGTTACGCAGCACGTACGTTTCCAAAGTATCACAGTGTACACCTTACGCTTCAGAGTCATCTACCGCCATCAGAGCTTGACAGTCACAGCTTATATTCCACTATTTTTCTGTCGCTAAAGAACTTTAGATATGCCTGGGATATATACATAGTAATCGACCTTGTACATGGCAGAGACATGCATCTTATGGACTGGATCAGCAGAACCCTCTGCCAAGCACGGTCCTCGACCAGTATCCACTTCCAGAATTGCACATCTATAGAGATGCGGTACCTGGGCCACAGCCCCACCAACAACCACCGCCAAGAATGCTGGCCCGCTCGTCATAGACGTGAGTTCATGGATGGAGCATGGATGCGCTTTCAGCTGCCAGGTCTCGACATTGTAGGAGCCGCTTATCTAACCGAGAGAGACAAAGCATGCTACTTGTCGCTGAAGGAGCGAGCACCTTTCACGCTCATCTCACCAGTGAAGAATGAGCACGGAGATGGCACGAAGGCTCCGATCACTAGGGTCTATATGGTAGGGGGCAAAGATCTCTGGGATAATCACCGTAATTAGATTCATCCCATGGATGCCGGAACTCGACTTTTTTGATGATCGCAGGTGTTGATCAAAGGCGAGCAGATACGTTGTACCTAGACATGTTCTGGTGGCGTGGATGGTGATGAGATCAGAACGGGGATTCAGGAGAACGGGGTCCATTTTGAGCAATTCTCTGAGCCAGATCTTAACGAAGGTCTCATGAAGACTGAAATCCATGTGTTATTCGTGAATGGAGGTCATACTTGCAACAGTGGCAACTCCACTGCTAACGTCACCAGACCCAAGATTCGCACATACTAAGCTCGATGCCAACTGATACAGAGAATCCTTCTCTAATCGACGTGCCTTACTGCACAGCATTTCAATCGAAAAGCCCACTATACATGCTCCAGGAGGAATGACTAGGCATGGAGAAACCCGCTAGAGTCGAAATGGAACGAAAGCCGTGGCAATGACAGAGCCTACTGTCAGCATGATGGAATCAGGATATAGCCTGTGGAGCTCAGATGCCACCTTTTGTAGGCAGTCCCGTAGTTTGAGGATTGTAGAGATCGAATGCAGAGAAATTGGTTCATGCTATGGACAACTCGAAGTTCGAGGACTTCAATCAGAGACCTGGACTCTAGCTGAATACCACCCAATAGCCCATTTCTATCCTTAGCAGCTCATGGAACACTCATCGTATGTCAGTATCCGTAATTGACAGAACGACGTACATAGAGATAGACTGTACAGGTTGAAGCAGGGGAAAGGGTGGAAGGCAATGAAGTACCTTATGTTGCAGCCTAAGCCAGGATGGCGAAGTGTGGCTCAGGAAGTTTCTATAGAATTACGGGATTGTGGCTTGACATTGTGGCGATGTATAAATCCTCCCGGGAATATATGACAACATCATTAATCCAAGGGCATATCCGGAGCTCATCCATCGACGACCACTTCTATACCTCAATTCAAGGGGATGGACGAAATGACTCCTCCATCTTCCATCGTAGTTACAAGGCTCGCTCCAAAGGGAACCTCATCTCCCCCCGCACACCATGTGGAAAACCCACCCTCATCCTTCATCAATCCGTGGCCGTCCTTCCACCAGCATTCACCCCTCACTTTGCTAACAACAGCCCTTCGCAGACCAGCGTTCAAGCCTGTCCCGCCGCGGGATGAGCTGGTCGCGGTTCAGAAGCCTAGCTGGGGTTTCGGCAAAGACGCTCTGAAAGCCACTTGGATTGGCCATGCAACGTTCCTTATAGAGACACCCGGCACAGGAGCTCGAAACGGGGGACTGAGAATCCTGTTCGATCCTGTCTTCGCCGAAAGAACCAGCCCAGTATCATTTGCTGGTCCCAAACGCTACTCTCCAACCCCTTGCACTCTTGATGAACTACCTGAGGTCGACCTGGTAGTCATCTCTCACGATCACTATGACCATATGGACTCTGACACCCTTCTCAAGCTTTACGAGAAACGAAAAGGTAGTATACACTTTATGGTAGCCTTGGGCAATTCCTCCCGACTTCATGGTTTTGGAATTGGGAAAGATGCTGTGACTGAATTAGACTGGTGGGAGGGAGCTCACGTCGACGTGGCTGGTGTGGGATCCATCAACCTGACCTGCACACCCTCACAACACTTCTCCGGTAGAGGCGTCCTGGACCACGGCTCTACATTATGGTGCTCCTGGGTCATAGAAACCATCCATTCAGCTTCCCATCAGGGTAACAACGAATCCAACAGTTCAAAGAAGCTCTTCTTTGCTGGCGACACAGGTTACAGATACGTACCGAAAGACAGGGATGAAGGTGAGATGCCTTGCTGTCCTGCCTTCCGGGAAATAGGAAAGACGTTTGGTCCATTTGACCTTTGCCTGCTACCCATCGGTCTCTACTCTCCAAGGCATCTACTCTCTCCCGTGCACTGTACGCCTGAAGACGCTGTTTCATTACACAAAGATCTGCGGAGCACAAAGTCCATTGGAATGCATTACGGGACTGTGCGAGGTGGCATAAGCCAGTATTTCGAAGAAGTAACAGAGCCGCCAAGAAGGTTCAAAGAGGCATGCGAGAAAGAAGGCAAGATCTGGGGCGAGGAGTTGGGCTTGATCAGTATTGGAGAAACCATTGTCATCTAGGAGCATTCTTCTACTCATTGCGCCGACCGACCCCCTCAGGTCCCTTCAAATGGGAGTCATCTGACCGAGTTGCTCTTTATATCAGCACGCGCTCGAACTGTCAGAGCCCTCGGGTAGTCTGAGACCACCTGTCCAATGTTTGCCGATTGGATTTTTGTAGTGCTACACAATTACATGACGCACGAACAAGATCTACATTATGTTTATTTGAGGAGGGCTATTGGCTGAATACCAGAAACGCGTAGCACCATTGCTTCCACCTACTTACGTTAGTCATAGAAACACTCAGTACGCAGCGGTATTCCGAGAAGATACGATATGGACTAAGCTCCTGCCGTCCCTGTAAACTCAATCGAAAAATTCCGCAAAGTCGATGACTCAATTCTCACATGTGTTTCCACAGTCTGTTGACCTTTCACTTGGGAGCATGTGATGTGTGACTCAGAGCCAACCACTCTCTCGTACGTTTACGGCCATTAGGATACTCTTCATACATTAATTTTGGGGGAAAGAGCGCTTTAATTATCCTGATACGCCAAGAAGATTAAACAAAGAACTGTGCAACCTCGAGACAGGCACACCGGAACGAATACGTGAATGACGAACAACTGCGACACTCTCTCCTGTCTTCTGTATCGTTTTGGGAATATCGAAGAAGCCGGGTTTCAATCTGCCTTCGGTCTTTGGCTAAGATGATTTATTTAGTCAGCTCAAAAGGATCCGAGCTGTACCGCATGCCATCAGTAACAACTTTCTGATACTAGGTATTGGGTTGTCGCAAGCATGTGACGCTCCAGAACAACTTGCCAGTAATGTGAGCCTGTGTGCTACTGGTCGGCGTGGAATCGTGGTACCGAGTTCGAAGTATCACCCTTATTGGAATCGAAATCGAGCCAATCGACGGAGGAACATCGCGCGACGTACGAGTTTGTGTCACCCCTATCTCGCTTCGAAATAGATCGCTGTTCTATTGATACGTATATAGCAGGTGGCTATTGGCTTCTTTGTTGCATGTCACCGGCAATGTTCATAGCGAACTATTGAGGAAACATTCAGGCAATTGACGGGTCGCCACTGTGCAACGTACGAGTGCACATCTATATGTAGCAGATGTCTTGACTTCTTCTCTTGCATGTCATCGACAATATCCATATTGAATTACCGAGGAGACGTTCATCCCATACGCTTTGCTAGTATCTGCCTCACAACACCGAGTAAGCATCTTGATCTATCAGAAGTAAACACAGCGTGGTATACTTCGTACAAGATCCTATCAAAGCTGTCGTGACCGAAGCCGGTAGGTTCATTGTCCTTGAGTGACTCGATCGAGCCTAAGAAGTCGCATATCTAAGTCGAGCGTACCCATAGTATTCTCCTTCCTACCAACGATGTCTAACGCCACCATGTCTGACGTTTGGCAAAAGGCCGAGGTCGTTATGATCTCAAGCGATGTCCTCACTGTCGTGACGAAGATTGGTGATATAGGCTACGGAGTTATTGGCGATGTAGCCAAGCTGAATATCCTGCAGGGCGAGATCGTTGAGATTACTTTAACAGACGATCCTCCCAAGCAGGTGAAAGACGTACGCCGAGTTCCCGAAACCTCGGCGGAGTCAGCAGGATTACTGCAAGCTGCGACTGCAGCTTGAAAGAGACCGAAAGTAAGCACTCTCAGACAGCTGGATGTGGCATACAATTAATCGACGGAGGTGTCCTACTATTGTCCTTTCGATGTCCTACCCCTTTAACATGAGCGGGCAAGAATGCGAGTGGTGGCAATGTCGATATTGACTCCGTTCCACATGAGTTAGGATCGGTAATTGGGCGATCTCTTGTTTCTGGAGTCTGGCTGATCAAGGGCCGATTCTCGCTGTGAATATTCCTGGGTGCACTTGAATACCGTTAGTTCAGTCGACACGTCTGCGTGCGTTTAAGGGTTGCTAATGCGACAGGAACCCACATGCTGAATACAGTATATTTACGGATTCACATTCCATCGACCAGTCCGCCAAACATTCCATACACTCCAAAGCAACAGCATCTCGTCTCCACCAGCATCGTGTTTATAGGTACCTGTCCTACTCAGCTGCGTTGTATCAACGCTACATTAGTGGACTCATGAATCACACAAGCTCGTCCTCCAACTGGAGTCTGCAATTCTTCGAGATCCAAGCAGCCTGGAATCTTGCACATTCCTCTCCGTGATATTCCAGAAGTCGCGAATGCCAAGCATTCCGAAGCCATTTGCCTATTTCAAAACAACTCTGCATTCCGATACATGAAAATAGTATGGCAATTTCCCATTCTATATGTTAGTTGGACTAGCGATACTTCTTTCTCACTTATAGTCTTCTGATTTTTTTCGCTTGTCTTTCTGCGTTTGTCGCATCCACGCTCATTTCCGTCCACACTCATTTGGCGTTGCTTGACTCAATAAGGATGGGGTGGAAACTGGGCCTCCTACTTCTGGGCCTCGCCACGATCGCTCGTCCGCAAGGCGACATCGGAGGCACACAGAGCCCACCATGTACTGCTTCGCAAGGTTATTCGTACAAGGGGTGTTACAGCGACGATAACAATGGCGCTCATATGAATTTCGATTTCCAGGTCATTCCGAACACGACAGTCGACAAGGCCAACTACCCTGGTTTTGGTACAGCCATCACTCAGCTTAGCTGCCAGATCGCTTGTCGAGGGCATGGGTATAAGTGGGCTGCTGCTTACAATGGTAGCCAATGCTACTGCTCAAGTATCTGGGCTGCCCCAAATACGACATATAATTTCTCAACCCAGAATGTCCCTCAATATCCTCTTTACAATCCCAACTATGTCAATAATTATTCCGAATCCACTTGCAACAAGTAAGTGCTCCCACCCCGGCGCTTTTATCTAGTGTTCTATTTTGAGGTCAACTGGTCGCTCAACGAAAACATGTCTCTTTGCATATCTGGGAAAATAGCGAACGAAAAGGCTTAGCTGATCTTTGGGTTACTCAGGCCTTGCTCTGGCAACTCCAGTCAATTTTGTGGTGGCTCCAATGCGTCATCACTATCCTATGACACCAGCAGAACCGGCACTCCCTCTGATTGGCAGAACCCTTGCAATTGGGGTTATTTAGGTTGCTATGGGTCAGGCAGCTTGGGGATACCGTTCGTGGACAGATATGTGAGGACTAACAGTACTCTCGACTGCATAGCTTACTGCGGAGGAATGAAATACCCATATGTTTCACGAAACGGGACTGACAGCCAGACTGGTCAAATAACCTGCGGTTGCGGTAGCGAAATCTCGAGTGGATATCAGCTCCCCGAGTCATCTTGCTCTGCGAAGTGTGACGGTACTGCGGGGGTGTAAGTCAAGACCCAGCACTTGAGGTGCGAGTTACAAATTACATACCGTGCTAATTATTAAAGCAGTGGGGGTCCTGATAGTTGCGGAAATGGGAATTCGGACTTCTCGATTTTCTACAACCCTCGCCTTATGGGTTGCTACTACGTAAACATCCCCGGCGCAGCTGCCTCTGTGAGCTACTCCGCTCCTCCCGGTGCTAGTACGCCCGTAGGGAGATGTACTAGCTCAAGCACCATTTCATCCAGCGCGCCGACGAGTACGCCAGTCTCCAAGACGCCAATCTCGAGTTCGCCAGGTTCCAGTACGCCAGTCTCGAGTACGCCAGCATCCAGCTCGCCAGTCTCAAGATCGCCGGCTTCTAGCACGCCAGTCTCGAGCTCGCCTGCCTCCAGTACGCCAGTCTCAAGTTCACCCGCTTCTAGCACGCCAATCTCGAGTTCGCCAGCCTCGAGTACACCTCTCTCTAGCACCAAGGTCTCAAGTACGCCAGTTTCAAGCACACCAGCCTCGAGCACGCCAGCCTCGAGCACGCCAGCCTCGAGCACGCCAGCCTCAAGCACGCGAGCCTCAAGCACACCAGCCTCAAGCACGCCGGCCTCAAGCACACCGGCCTCAAGCACACCGGCCTCGAGCACACCAGCCTCAAGCACACCAGCCTCAAGCACGCCGGCCTCCAGCACGCCAAATTCAAGTTCGCCGGCCTCTAGTACACCCGCCTCCAGTTCTCCAAAGTCTAGTCTTCCGGCAACCAGTACCCCTGGTACAAGTACATTAGCATCAACTACCATGATGGCAAGCTCCCGCACAGCAACGAGTACACCCTCACCAACCGTGGTGCAGACTGTTCAAGGTTTCGCAAATGAAGGATTATACGATGACAAATTGAGTCCCCAACTACTAACAGCGGCCTCAACCTCAGCTCCTAACATGACGGTCGAGGTTTGCGCAACTTACTGCTCAACCTACTTGTACTTCGGTGTAGAGAATGGTATGCAACCTGTCACTTTCGTTGATTGAGCCAGAGCTGACTACGTACGCAGGTACCACCTGCTTCTGCGGAAACATCTTCAGCCGTCAACCAGTCCGCTCAGCAGACCAGTCTGGTGCTTCCGATACAGTCTGTGCTGGCAACCCTACAGAATACTGCGGTGGATTACAGGCTCTGCAAGTCTATGCACTCGTTTCGGTTGCCTCAAGCAGTCTACCTTTCAGCACGACCGCTTCATCTACGTCAGTCAGCATCGGTATGTCAAGTATCATGACCTCCAGCAGTGCACCAACTTCGCCCATCAGTCCATCCTTGCCTGCTATAATTCCAGTCGCCTCATCTGGCACCACCGCCAGTAGTGCAGGAACCAGTCTCAGCAGCAGCAGCAGCAGCAGCATCGGCGTTGTTTCTCCATCAACGGCTGTTACTTCACCAATGGGCTCTTCTTCACCGAGCGTTGTTGGCCTTCAATCCACAGCCGGATCCGCACCAAGCAGCCCTGGCTCCAAATCGTCGGTCTCTTCCTTACCAAGCAGTGCCAGCAGTCCATCGGTAGCTTCTTCTTCACCTATTGGCCTTGGTTCAACATCTGCAGTAGTATCTTCGTCAAGCATTGCAGGCTCCCAGTCAGCGACTTCAGCAGCTCCTATGAGCTCACCTTCCTTCTTCTATCTTCTGTCTTCTGGGCCTGCCAGTGGCTCTCCTGGCACCGGTCCAGGCAGTGGCACTTCTGGAAGCGCAACGACCGGTATTCCCTCTGGCAGCGGGCCTGGGAATTTGCCCTCAGGAAGTGGAACAGCGGTTGGTCTCCCCGGAAGCGGTCTAACTGGTCCATCTGGAAGCGGTCCAGTCAGTCCATCTGGAAGTGGATCAGCGGGTAGTTCGCCTGGAACTGGCGGTCGTGGCTACGTCCATCTATCGCCAGATCCCTCTGGCAACAATCTAGGCTTCTTCACCACCGATCCTAGTATCGCATCGCTTTTCACGCTTACACCAGACGGCCAACTGATCTCTGGAGATCAAATTGCCAACTTACCTACCGGCGATGGTGTCAATCCGACTAGCGATACCATCGATCCCACTGGGGACAGTGGCAACTTCCAATACTTCAACCCTGCAAGCAGCCTAAGTGGTAGAACCAAGTCAAAGTGCACTATGACGAACGGACAGGTCACTTGTGCCAATGGGGTCGATGTTGTCTTCTACTTCTGCGCGTCGGCACCCTACGTTGCTCTTGAGACTGGACCTGTGGTACCAGCCGGCTGTCAGGCGCTGATCTTAACGGCGGCTGACCCCAAGACCATCCCTAGCCCTCAGTCTACAATGCCAGCAAGCAGTCCCAGTCCCATGGCAACAATGTCGTCTTCAGGCAGTCTTGGTTCCCAAATGACAATGTCCCCAACCAGTCAAGGCTCTATGCCGACAGGATCTCCAGTCAACTTGGGCACTCTCTCGATAGTCTCTGCCACCGGTCCAGTCTCCTCTTCGACAACATCTACAAGCGTACCAAGCTCGCCGTCGACAACGTCTGTAAGCGTACCAGGCTCGCCGTCCACACCTTCTTCACCAGTGATTGGCCCGCCGTCGATGCCTTCATCGAGTATCCAAAGCTCTTCCTTAGTAGGATCGCCAAGCAGCATCGGGCCACAGTCGCCAGTATCTTCTTCGGCATTAAGCCCCTTTCCGTCATCGAGCGCTGCAGCAAGGCGAATCGGGCTGATGATAGACCCTGCATCAGCCCCAGGTACAGGCTCGGGCACAGGCTCGGGCACAGGCACCGGCGCAGGTACTGGTGCTGGTACAGGCTCAGGTACAGGCTCGGGCACAGGAACAGGCTCAGGAACAGGCTCAGGTACAGGCTCAGGTACGGGCGCAGGTACAGGAGCAGGAGCAGGTGCAGGCACAGGCGCAGGCACAGGCGCAGGCCCAGGACAATCAATGTCTTCACAATCTGCACCTTCCACTGCACCCACCGGGCTGGCACGCCGCAGAGTCGCCCAGAGCGTGTCAGGATCAGCTTGCACCAGCCCAAACAATACCTTTCAGCTGGTCAACTCCCAACTCTTTACCAGCGATGGCACTGCTCAGTTCAGCACCTCCCAAGGTGTAGCCAACCAACCCTTTGCTGCATCATCAACCGTTGGGGATATCTCGACGGCATTCAGCGTCAATGGATCTACCCTCGTGTGGAGCAATCCTGCATTCACAGGTGGACAAGCGTCGTTCTGTATGGTCAACGGAGTGCTTTATGCCGTCTTCACAACGGCCCCTCCTGGCTGCACAGCAATGCAAGTATCCGTCCAGAATTGTGCAGACCCCGGATCTGCTAGTGCGGGATTATCATCTGGTCTAGCAGGGACTGCAACATCTCCATCCGTTCCAGGAGCATCGGCTGGTCAGTCAATCCCCGGAACATCGGCTGGACAGTCAGTCCCAGCGGCATCGGCTGGTGTCGGAGGGAGCTCCACCACCGTACAGCCCACATTCAGTAGCTCTGGATACGTTGGGACGTCTCCCATGCCGTCTAGCATTGCCAACATGACAGACCACTGCTCACAAGAAGTCCTAAACCTTGTTTCCGAAGGTGTGATCGCAGGCTTCGGCAATGGCGATCTCAACTACTACTGTGGACATGCCGAATACTACTTTGCGCGTTTCTGCCCGGTATGCGACATCGTCAAAGTCGACATCCAGCGCGACACGTTGGTCTATGTGCCTTGCCCAGTCTGTCCAGCAGTAGTGCAACAAATCCCAGGCAAAACGCAAGTCAGCAACGCACCCGCCGAAGGTCAAAAGGGCTCCAGTCAAGCGGCTTCTGCCGGCAAGTATCAATACGAGCCTCCGGTCTGCCCTCAATGCTCGACTGTGACCTCCTTGGCCAAGATTCCCCTGACAACGATCACGGTGTCATGTTCAGCATGCTCGGGTGGGAGCGAAGCCATCGGATGTCCAACCGCAGCCGCATCCTCCCTCGCCAGCTTGGCCAAAGCATCAGGAGCTCCCGCCTGCGAAAAGGCGGCCCAAGCGGCGATCGAATCTGCACAAGTCTCCGCGCTGACGATCACAGCACCAGCTGGTGCAACGGCCACCTCCACCGTCGTCAACGTGCCATGTTCCGCCTGCTCTGCCGGAAGCCGTGCTGTCGCCGTGCCGCAAGTCGCTGCTGTTGCTGCCGCCACCGCTACCGGTCCAGCCGCACAACCTGCATCGTACACGACAGCTACGGCGATGAGCGCTGGCAGCCCTGCCCCGGTCGCCGCGGAGGCGGCTGCTGGTGCGAAATATGCAAACCCCAACGTTGGTGGCAACGATTCCCTCGCCCCGGCGGCGTCTGCCGGTCTCAATAATCTGAGTAGTAGTATAGGCGCCCCGAACGCGGGTAATAACGAAGGTGTGGAGCAGGCTTTGAAATCTGGTATGTCCCCCACTTCATCATTGTGGTTATGAACAAAGGTTAACCATGTTGTGTACAGGAGCCAATATGCTTGCCCGTCCGATCAGTATACTTGTAACCATTCTTGCGTTGCCCTTTGGTCTTTGGGTTCACGGCCTTTTTGTTTGAGGAGATTGATTCCTTTGATGACATCGAGGGAGGGGGTAGGAGGTAGAGCGTTACCATTAATGTTGAGGAGTTGCGTGAAGCTTTAATTTAGTTTTTGATTGATTGGGGCTTCTCAATGTACATCTCTGTTAGGTAGATCAGCTTTGCACTTGCAGCACCTCATTGCATTCTGTTTGGTCGTAGAAAGTGTGTGGAAGTCACTGAGTCTGCGTTGAGGGTTGACGAATACCAATGTCTTTCATCATGCTCTCTCGGGACCTTCTGGAGAATGTGGGCACTCGCGGGACTCACAAGAATAAAGCGACCAGAGGGGATAAAATGAGCATGAACCTGCTCAAGACCTGGCAGACCGACCTAGCTAAGTGACTCCCAGCAGCTTCATCGACTCCTCAAGTCAATGCATGTTGACTTCCAATCCCCCAAGCCCGATGACATTTCAACAATCGAGATTGGTAAGGCCTACGGAACCAACTTGGACTTCGAATGAAATAACCAGATCGCTCAGGTGCGTCGGTATGCAGAAACATGCGAATATACGCACATGTCTCCATCGCCGAGAACGTACGTACCCACCCTGACAATACAGGTACTACGCGCCTCGGCTCTCCTGGAGCTTGCGTGCCCGATTCCCTAAGATCATCCATGTGCAAGGCCACAGACGACTATCTCTCCCAAGCACGAGCTCTCATTTGACTCCGCTCTCATGTTAACGGTGATAGAAGTCAACTTCTCTTCTTCTCCAGCTACATCAAAGGACCTTACCGTCCTTCAAGTCCTGACACCATCTGGGAAGTCACAATCCATACGACTTTTCCGTAATTGGGCGCTATATCTGAAGGTGTGATAGCAAAGCGAGACTGCAAGTCCTGTGATGTGGACTTTGGGTAGAGGTAAATGGGAAATGTAGCTGCGATGGATCGTCGATGGTCTGGAATGGGTTAAGATAGACAATCTGTGCGATTTCGTAGGTCCGGGAGTGTGGTGCGGAAGTAACATCGTATGATTTTGGCTGGATGGTATGGTTGCAATTGGTGTCGTGACGATGTCGCTGTTGGGATTGGTATCTTTATGGCGAGAGCAGATCGAGTGCTATATAGGTAGCTAAAAGAATGTCGTACTGGTGGTACGGTGGGTCCGAGAGATGTAAACTTACCTTTGACGAGTTTGGTCTTGGGTTTCTTCTTTCAGGTTTGCAGTGGTGGCGTTGGCTCAGTTGCTGTAGTGATGTATACTTACGCTGCTCAATCCATGCTTGGAGGTGACGAGGCTTGGTTGCAATGCTGATTGGTATATGTATGTTGATATGAATTCTCGCTTCTAGTGGGTATAAGACTGAATGCTATCGATTTTGGGGTGCTGTAAATATACTACGAAGGCCGCTAAAGTCTAGATTGGTCATGGCATTAGTATGAGGAGAGTAGTATCACATAAGTTTCTAACACCCTCACCCTCACCCCCACTACTGGCCCTCGCCACCGTCACCCTCTCCATTCGCATTCTTCCTCTTCTTCCTTCCTGTGGCTTCCGTTCGCTCGTGGATCTTGCGGAGGACTTCTTTCATGCGACTTTTCCGATCACCAGTACCCCAATCGAGAATGTTATTCATAGCACGGTGAAGTCCAATGGCGCCCTCTTTATTGCGGAGGGCAAATGATTTGATCAGATGCATGTGGTACACCACGTCCTCAGTGGACTTGACTTCAGCCCAGTGGCAGAAGATATTTGCCACTGTCGGCACGAGTGCGACGGAAAATGCCATGGATTGCATGTCTGGGCCAGTGCTCGTATTGAAGTCAGGGTCAGAGTCATGGATCATGATCCTCGCTGCACAGACAAGAGATGCACCTCCGCGGGAGCACTGATTTTCGGTATCTTCAATCGTACCATTGGTCTTGGTCTCTATAACAAGGAAGGAGTGGTAGATCCCCTGCGAAACCTGTGCATACATCTGATATCGATCATTAATAGTATTCTCGTCTTCTGAAAATGCCTTGCGCTCGAGGCCGAATGCGATATCAGGCCTAGGATTTGTAATTCTTGGAAGACTATCCAGCATCTCCTGTATATTTGGATCGTTAGTGTATAATTTTGGTACGGACCCAGTCCGAAGATCTGCGTCCCAATTTTGGTCGAGGAAACTCTTCTCCCAAGTCGTTGACGTCCATGCTCCAGGTGCTAGAATCGACCCATCCTTATTCTTATCTCTGATATTTCGTTGAGGGTTATGCAATGCGCCCCAGACCATGTTGATCCAGGTCGACTCATTTCTTTCGGCGTATTTGTCCCGCACCTTCTTGAAGTTTACCTGCCATTGTGGTCTCTCAGGTGAATTTCGAGTCTGATCAACGATTTCCTCCGCCCATTGTCGTACCTCAGGATTATTCTCTATTGCAGCTTCGTCTTCGATTGGTATATTATTAGCCCGCATCACTAGACGAACACCAGGAACGTTGGTGGACTTCTGGCTATTTAATGGACCAGGGCCAGTCGCCTTAGAAGAGGTGGACGGGTTCACTGGGAGGGCCATATCGTTCTCGTTGAGTACTCGGAGATTCGATGCAGTAAGAGGAAGCGGCTGGTATTCGATAGTAGGGATGGCTGGAACGGACCTGGGAGGTGGGGGGTTGGTGAATGGGTAGAATTGCGGAGGCGTGATGACCTTCGATGATGAAAAGGGCTGTGGGTGTGTAAGAGCCGAGGGTGCAGTTACCTCAGCTGGTATGGACTTCACCTGGGAAGATACTCGGATAAGCAAACGACCTTTACGTCAAGGTTAGAGTGCTATCGTTCATACAACTGGTTGCACAATATCAGAACCAGCAGGAAAGCAGTCGATGGTAGGCGTAGATGCCTGCGAAATGGATAACGCAACTGTAGACTTCAAGTGAGAGAAGTCGTGGGTGGCAGAGATCTGAGAGTGAAGGTAAGTCAATAAGAGGACTTCATTCTGAGCAGGGCGGATGGTATTACAACAGCACTTTGACTTGCTGAAGTATCAATGCTTGATGGGATTGCATTGGTAACAAGGCGAGATGAAGCTGGACCTTGGTCTGCAACCTCAATCTGGAAATGATGATGTTAGTAATGAAGTGAATGCGGGGTGCAGATGCCTCACATCAGCCAGAGCCGAGTATTTCCTCTTGTGGGCCATCAGAACATCGCGCAGCGCAGGATCTAGAGACGACGGAACATACTGTCCTGAAAGAACGCGGATAAGAAGATTGAAGTATCTTCTTTTAATGACCTCGATGATTTTGACAATTATGCGCCAAGACAAGCTTCCTTTAGCGCATACAAAACCATGGAGAAAGCTTGGCAGCGGATGCAAATTTCCCGACGATTCCGATTCTGCGACATCCGAGTGGGATGATTGTATAACATTCATACATGATATAGCTGTAGGAGATAATTTGATTAAGGTTGAGTTTGCGGTAGATGATCATTGTCTATGCTATCCGCCTCCTGAATGTTATCATGTAGTGACTTGTTGCTCGGCCGCTCTCTCTACCGCACCGACTATCTCCCTAGGCATGCTAAGGAATGGACTATGGCTTGAAACGAAGGTCTCCACGGCGAGACTAGTGCCTATGGCCCTAGCTGCCTTCATCTGCCTTTCCTGCCAATGAGGGAACAGAACCTGGTCGTCCTGCGTCCTCAGATAGGTGGTGGGAATATATCGCCAGGCAGGGTACGTGATAGCGTCGGTCATTGCCGAACCACTTTGGCGAACAAGCAAGGCCTCCATCTTCTTCGCGCGCTCCGGCTCGACGTCGGCGTAGAACAGCTGAATAGGAGGTTGGCAGGGGAGCGTGGTCCCTGTCGCCTCGTCAAGCTCGATGGGTTCGGGGACAGGGCGAGGAAGGCTGGCGCCACCAACACTCTCACCGACTTGCAGCATAAAGCCGCACAAATAGATCAAATGTATCACACCGCCATGGAGCTTTTCATTGGCACGTTCGCTCACCGATAGACCCTTGACGGCTTCAGTGCCAACGGCGCCCCCATAGGAATGAAGCAGCATGACGACCTCGCGTGACCTTTCAATCAAGGAAAGAACCAGGTTTCGCACCACATGTGCATCGCCAAACATATCTGCGTCGAGACACTTCGTTTCGTCACATGTCGGTAGCAGAGGGCAGATTACCTCGAAGCCAGCTTGTTGCAGTTGTTGGATGAAGTCAGTGTAGTGCTGAGGCACGTGCCAGGCGCCGTGAACAAGTACTATTGCAGGCTTGACATTTAAGGACATGACAAAAGCTTGTTTATCAGATATTAGACTGACCGTCGAGTCGGGTTTTAGTACTATGGATTGGTACCGACCCGAATACTCGGTACCTATTTAGGTACTAACCTAAATACTTAGTACCTACTTCTAGTACTAACCTAAAAAGCCCTTAGTACCTTAGTAAGTTAGGTTAGACTAACCTAACTTACTAAGGTATTACTAAGAAGCTAAGCTACTAATAAATTAATAAAGGATTAATATAATTTCCTTATAAAATAAATTTAAATACTTTAATATTATTAGGATTTATCTTATACTTAATATTTATTATTTATTATTTTATATAATATAATAGTTTATATTACTATTTTATATTACTCTTAATTCTCTTACTATTAGTACTTAAAATATATTAACCCCTCTAAGTCCTTTAAGAGTATTAAGTTTTATAAGCCTTAATAATAAAACTATTTAATTAGAATTTAATAATCTTAATATAAATAATTTTATATCTAATAGTCTTTATCCTAGCTAATTTATAAGTTAAGTTAAATAGAGTATATTAAATAGATCCTTTTAAGAAAAGAAAGTACTTCTTTAAAATATTATTAAAACTATTAAGGAAGATTTCCTAGACTTAATTCTAATAAAGAATAGTAAATTTATTAAATAAGATTAATATATTAAAGTCTAGTTTAAAGTATAATAATAGTAAACTACTATTAATTAAAGTATTAAAATAAAGTCTAATATTAAAATTAAGGATCTACTTTAAATTAAAAAGATTATATTAAGTAAATAAGCTAATATTTAAGATAACTTTATCTAAATTACTTTAATAATTAAGAGATTATTAAAGATTACTTATAAGAAGTATAATAGAATTCTAGACTACTTAATAATTACTAATAATTTAAGTATATCTAATATAAGGAAATATCTTAAAATTAATAAATACTTTCTTTATAAGTAGCTTAACCTATTATTATAAATAAAACTTTCTTTAAGTTAGATATATTATCTATAATAATATAAATTAGTAATATAAAACTAATTATTTAGGGATAACTTTAAAAGAAAAGTAATACTAGGTTTTCTACTAACTTTTATTAAGAGAAGTAGAATAAATAGTTATATAAATACTTTCTTACCTTAAACTAATCTTTCTAGACTATTAATTAACTAGAGTTTTAGTAATTACTATTAATAGCTTATCTAGATTTAATCCTAATCTATTATACTAAATTATAAAGTATAATCTTTTTAGATTTTAAAGGAATATATATAAAAATTAAAGTAGATCTAGAATATCCTTAATATATTTCTCTTATATTAGATACCTAGTCTAGTCCTTAAAAGGTTACCTACTTTAAAGTACTAGT
>JAABUN010001202.1_pt1 | contig 59932 bp, 52 predicted proteins | sample 5559311 | NCBI WGS metagenome assembly JAABUN01 (sample SAMN10711877, study PRJNA513370) | rock metagenome | isolation source: Antarctica rocks | place: Antarctica: Victoria Land, Siegfried Peak sud
TATTGCAAGAGTGCTATCGCACATATCAGGTCTTCTCCTCTTGTTTTTGTTTGGTCACAAAATTTTAGGAGAAGACTTTTCTGTTTTCAAATATCAAACTTTATAACTGGCAACTTGGGTTAATTATTATGATTTATTAAGATTGGTTAAGATAAAATCCTGAAATATCTTAAAAATCTTGATAAATCAGTGTCCTATTTCATTTCAATCCAAAACAAAAAAACCGTCAGGCTTAAATCCTAACGGCTATTACCTTCGACATAAATTAAATTTTCAAGTTCCCGTAAAATTCGGCTGGCGTTTCTCAAAAAATGCCTGAACGCCTTCTTTGAAATCGCTTGATTTGCCCGATGCAATTTGTGATTCGTGTTCTAAATCAAGCTGTTGAGACAAATCGTTTGAAAAACTTGCATTGAGCATTTGTTTGATTCGTCCGATTGAACCTGTCGGCGCAAGTGCGAGTTTCTTCGCCATTTTCATTGTTTCTTCCATTAGATTTTCCGACGCGACAACACGATTTATCATTCCAATTTTTTCGGCGCGTTCCGCCGTTAAAGTTTCGCCAGTCATAAACATTTCCGCCGCGAGTTTTTCGCCGACGGCACGCGGCAAAAAGAAACTTCCGCCGCAATCGGGCGATAAACCGATTCTGACAAACGCTTCGTTAAACGTCGCGTTTTCCGCCGTAATAATAATGTCGCACGCCATAGCGAAATTCGTTCCCGCGCCCGCGCAAACGCCTTGTACCGCCGCGACAAAAGGAATCGGCGTTTCCCTGATAAGCAAAATAACATCGTGCAGAGCCTTCAAAGGTTCTTCCAAAAACGCTTCGATTCTGCCTTCCTTTTGCCACATTGACTGCATCTCGCGCAAATCTCCGCCCGAACAAAAAGCGCGTCCCGCACCGGTTAAAACGACGGCTCGCGTTTTTTCCCGAATCGCTTTGTTTATCGCTTCGCGCAGATCCTGTGTTAGCTGCAAAGATAAAGCATTCAGCGCGTCGGGACGATTCAAAGTGATAATCGCCACCGCGTCGTTCATTTCAAATTTGACAGTCTCCAGCGACATAAAATTACTCGATAAACCAATCCTATTCCTTCGTTTCCAACTTTTCGCCAAGCACGTCATTTTCATCAAGTCGTTCCGTTACGCTCGGCTGCTGAGCTTCAAATTCCAGGTATTGCTTTTTGTCGTCTTCGCTGAAATCAACGATAAACTGCAAATTTCCGCAATGAACACAGCCATACGAATGAACTTCGCGCCCGCCCGCATTGAACATTTTTTTGAAATATGATTCGTCAGTCGGCATAAATGTATTACCGGCGACACTGGCACCCGCACTGATTGCGCCTTCAATCAAATTCGTACTGCCACAAAAATTACAATTCATTTGAGGTTTCTCCTTAAATTAAATTTACAACGATGAACTTAAAATAAAATATCGGCAAAAATAAATCTACGCGAATTTCACCTTTGAACGGTTCGCCTGATGACATTCTTTGCACAAAACGGAGCGTCCGACTTTCGGCTGAAACGGAACGTGGTCGTGTTTGCCGCAATGGTCGCAGACGATTTCAAATCTGGTCGGCGCATTTTCGCCCATCGATGCTTTCTTCGAGCGGCATTTCTGACACCTTTGCGGCTGCATCATATTTCTTTGATAAAATATTTGCTGTTCTTTTTCCGTAAAAAGAAAGATTTCCCTGCACTGCACGCACGGAATTTCTACTTCGGGCATCGCTTTTCTCCTCCGCTTCTTAACCTTTGCCGAAAGTGTAACACAAAAAAATATCAGCCAAAACAAAATACGAACCTAAGCAGTGCAAAATTAAAAATGTAAAACACCAAAACAAAAAACAATTTTTAATTTTGCATTGTTTTATTAATCTCTGCTTAATTCCGCGACGTGATTCTTCACTGTTTCGCCCAGAGTTTCCAGATTATAGCCGCCTTCCAGACACGAAACGATTCTGCCCGCGCAAACTTCGTCAGCCCATTGTTTCACGGTTTTGGTCATCGAAACGAAATCTTCGTTCTCTAATTTCAATTGTCCGAGCGGGTCGCTTTCGTGCGCGTCGAAACCGGCGGAAATCATTATCAAATCGGGTTTGAAACTTTTGCGAATGTCGTTGATTGAATCTTCAAACATTCGTTTTTGTTCTTTCGCTGAAGTCTGCGCTTTGACAGGCGCGTTCAGCGTAAAGCCTTTGCCGCGCCCGTAGCCGATTTCGCCGCGGCTGCCCGTCCCCGGATACCACGGATATTGGTGCATCGAAAAGAAAAATACGCTCGGGTCGTCAAAGAAAATCCCCTGCGTGCCGTTGCCGTGATGCACGTCCCAATCAACAATTGCCACGCGCTCGATTTCCTTGTATTTATTTTGCGCGTAACGCGCGGCAACGGCGATGTTATTGAACAAACAAAAACCCATTGCGTGTTCTCCAGTTGCGTGATGTCCCGGCGGACGCGCTGCGAGAAAAGCGTTTTGCGCTTCTCCGCTCAGCACCGCGTCGACCGCCTGACACGCGCCGCCCGCCGCCGCTCGCGCCGCTTCAAACGAACTCATCGAAACGATTGTGTCGGCATCGAGATTTTCCACGCCATTGGCAAACGCGCCTTCAACTCTTTTGAAATGTTCCTTTGTATGCGCCGCCAAAATTAAACCTTTAGAAACCGGCTCGGCTTTGATTTCGCGCAGCGATTCCCACAAATTTTTATCGCTCTGAAGCGCGTTCATCACGACTTCGTAACGCTTCGGCGTTTCGGGGTGACCGATTCCGGTATCGTGTTTCAAATAAATCGGATGATGGATTAATGCTGTTTTCATAAAAGAAATTTACCACATAGAAATATAGAGAACATAGAAAAAGAAAAACTATTTTAAGACTTTTATGAAACAAAAAAGATTCTGTCTTATTTAATTTTGATTTTCCTATGTTCTCTATATTTCTATGTGGTTTAAAGATTTGAGCGGCTAGATTATTTAGCGAAAACTTGGGAAAAGTCGGTGAACGCTTTGAATTCGAGTGCGTTGCCGCTCGGGTCTAGGAAAAACATTGTCGCCTGTTCGCCGATTTCGCCCTGAAAACGAATTTTCGGCTCGATAATAAATTCGACCGCGCTGTTTTTTAATTTTTCGGCAAAGTTTTTGAATTCGTCCATCGGCAAAACAATTCCGAAATGCGGCACCGGAACGTGGTCGGCATCAACTTCGTTTCTGTGCCGGATGCCGACGGCTTCAGGCGCGAGATGCGCGACAATCTGATGACCGAATAAATCAAAATCAATCCAAGCGTCGGAACTTCTGCCTTCGGCGCAACCTAAAACTTCGCCGTAAAACTTTCGCGCCGCTTCCAAATCGTTCACGGGAAACGCCAGGTGAAATAAGTTTTTCATAATAGAACAAATTTTAATTGATTCTCAATCGTTTTGAAAACTCTCGAAAGAAATTGTTCAGAAGTGTTTTTATTTGCTGCAACCCGAAACTTTCAGACGGCGATTTTTCTTTAAAATAGAATGAGCGACAAGAATTTCTCTTCTCATCGCTCATCCGCAAAAATAAACCGAAATTTTCGCCAAACGTTCGGCAATAAATTTCCTAATTTCGCTCAACCGCCATCGCCACGGAATTTCCGCCGCCGAGACAAAGCGCGGCAACGCCTTTTTTCGCGCCGCGACGTTTCATTTCATAAAGCAGCGTCGTTAAAATTCGCCCGCCCGAATTTCCGATAGCGTGTCCGAGCGCGACCGCGCCGCCGTTGACGTTGACTTTTTCCATCATCAAACCGAGTTCCTTCATCACGCCCAAAGCCTGCACTGAAAACGCTTCGTTAAGCTCAAAAAGGTCAACTTCTTCCATCGTCCAACCGGCTTTTTCCAAAACATTTTTCACGCCTTGCACGGGAGCCATCATAATATATTTCGGCTCGATACCCGAAGTTGCATACGCGACGATTCTGGCGAGCGGTTCAACACCGAGTTCTTTTGCTTTTTCCGCCGATGTTACAACCACCGCCGACGCGCCGTCGTTGAGGCTTGAAGCGTTTCCCGCCGTAACCGTGCCGCCTTCTTTTTTGAACGCCGGTTTCAGTTTCCCCATACCTTCGGCACTTGCGTCTTCCCGAATTCCTTCGTCGTGGTCAAAAATAATCGGCTCGCCTTTCTTTTGCGGAATCTCAATCGGCACGATTTCGTCTTGAAAGCGCCCCGCTTTTCTCGCTTCGTTTGCCTTGCGGTGCGAATTAAAAGCGTATTCATCCTGCTCGCTTCTGCCAATTTGATATTTTTCAGAAACGACTTCGCCCGTATTTCCCATATGCCAATTTTCAAACGGACACCATAAACCGTCATGAATCATCAAATCAATTGCCTGTTGATTGCCCATACGAAAACCGTCCCGCGCCGTCGGCATCGCGTAAGGAATGTTCGACATTGATTCCATTCCGCCCGCAACGACAAAATCAGCATCGCCCAATTTAACGGCTTGCGCGGCGAGCGCGACGGCACGGAGTCCCGAACCGCAAACCATATTTACAGTCAAAGCTGAAACTTCCGGCGGCAATTCCGCCTTCAAAGCCGCCTGCCGCGCCGGTGCTTGTCCGAGTCCGGCTTGCACAACGCAGCCCATAATAACTTCGTCAACATCTTCTTTATTTATTCCTGCGCGCCTTACCGCTTCTTTAATTGCTATGCTTCCCAAATCCGTCGCCGAAAACGGCTTCAGACTTCCCTGAAATTTCCCTGTCGCCGTCCGCGCGGCACTTATAATTACTGCATCTTTCGTATCTGACATTATATATTTCCCTCTTTAATACTTTTATAAGATTGTCTTTCTTTAATGATAACAAACATTACAAACAAACAAAAAAGCGGGAATTTCTGCTCGCTTTTAAGGTCAAAAATTGATTTTATTCTTCGCCGATGTCTTCGTTCCAAACATCGGGATTTGCTGCGATAAAATCACCGAGCATTTTTATACATTCCTGCGAATTCAAGTTTATTACTTCAACACCATTTTCTTTCAGCCATTCGATTCCGCCGTCAAAATTTTCCGCTTCGCCTACAACAACCGTGCCGATTTTGAATTGCCGCGCAAGACCGGAACAATACCAGCAAGGCGCGAGCGTCGTTACCATAATCTTGTCACGGTAACTTTTCTGTCGTCCGGCTTTGCGAAAAGCGTCAGTTTCGCCGTGAACCGATGCGTCATTTTCCTGCACGCGGCGGTTGTGTCCGCGCCCAAGCAGATTTCCTTCTTTGTCGAACAAAGCCGCGCCGATTGGAATTCCGCCTTCAGCTAAACCTGTTCGCGCTTCTTCAATAGCGACATTGAGCATCGCGCTGTAATCGAGATTTTTTTCCATACCGACATTTTATAACATTTTCGGTTTAGCAGCGGCGATAAAATTTGCTTTTTGTGAAACATTCATTTAACTTTCTTTGTATTACAAACAATTTCTAAAATCAGTTTCCAAATCCAATTCAGCAGGTAAATTTTCAATGTTCAAAACATTTTCGCTCTTCGTCTTTTCGTCAAAAATCAAAACAAAAATATCGATTATTTTTTCGGTTTCGCTTTGCTTAATTTCTTCTGTATTCGCAAACGCGCAAACCGCGCAGCCGTCGCAGACACCGAAGTTTGCGCCTTCGCCGCAGATTTCGCCGACACCACAAACCGCGCCGACTCCAAAGACGGCGCAAAAGCCTTCCGACCCGCTCAAAAATTTCCGTTATCGTTTAATCGGACCGTTTCGCGGCGGGCGTGTCGGAGCGGTAACAGGCGTTCCGTCGCAGCCGAATGTTTATTACTTCGGCGCGACCGGCGGCGGCGTTTGGAAAACGACGGACAGCGGCGAGAATTGGCAAAATGTTTCGGACGGATTCTTTAAAACCGGCTCGGTCGGCGCGGTTGCCGTCGCGGATTCAGACCCGAATATCGTTTATGTCGGGATGGGCGAGGAAACCGTGCGCGGAAATGTTTCGCACGGCGACGGCGTTTATAAATCGACCGACGCGGGCAAAACCTGGAAATTTATGGGCTTGGGCGACACGCGCCAAATCTCGCGCATTCGCATTCATCCGAAAAATCCCGACATCGCTTATGTCGCGGCAATCGGTCATTTGTGGGCTGACAACAGCGAACGCGGCGTTTTCAGGACAAAAGACGGCGGCAAAACGTGGCAGAAAATTCTTTTCCGCGATGACAAAACCGGCGCGATTGACCTTGTTTTCGACCCGTCGAACGCGAACACGATGTTTGCCGCGATGTGGCAGGTGAAAAGAACGCCGTGGGGTTTTGATTCGGGCGGCGCGGGCAGTTCGATGTATAAATCAATTGACGGCGGCGACACGTGGACGGAAATTTCCCGCAACAGAGGTTTGCCCGCAGGAGTTTTGGGCAAAATCGGCGTAACGGTTTCACCCGTCAATCCGAACCGAGTTTGGGCGATAATCGAAGCCAAAGACGGGGGCTTGTATCGGTCGGACGACGCGGGCGAAAACTGGCAGCGCGTCAGCAACAACCCGCAGATTTTGCAGCGTCCGTGGTATTACCACCGCGTCTATGCCGATTCGCAAAACGCCGACGCGGTTTACGTTTTGAATGTCGGCTTTCACAAATCAAACGACGGCGGGCGCAATTTTACGAACATCGGCGTGCCGCATTCGGACAATCACGATTTGTGGATTGCGCCGGACAACGCAAATCGAATGATAAACGGCAACGACGGCGGCGCGAACGTCTCGAACGACGGCGCGAAAACGTGGACGGAGCAAGACCAGGCGACCGCGCAATTTTACCGCGTCGCGCTCGACAACGATTTTCCGTATCACATCTACGGCGCGCAGCAGGATAATTCGACCGTTAAAATTCCCAGCCGCTCCGGTGAATTTGCGATTACCGACCGCGATTGGTATGACGTTGGCGGCGGCGAATCCGGCTGGATTGCGCCGCATCCCGAAAATTCCGACATCGTTTTCGCCGGAAGTTACGGCGGTTATTTAACGCGCTACAACCATCGCACAAAGCAGACTCGCAACGTCAATGTCTACCCGGATAATCCGATGGGCGCGGGCGCGGAAGCGATGAAATATCGCTTTCAATGGAATTATCCGATTCTTTTTTCGCCGCACAAAACAGATGGCAAAAATGTGCTTTACACGGGCGGCAACATTCTGTTTCGCTCGATGGACGAAGGACAAAGCTGGCAAGCGATTTCGCCGGATTTGACGCGCAACGACAAATCGAAGCAAATCTCGACCGGCGGCGAAATTACTAAAGACAACACCAGTGTCGAATACTATTCGACAATTTTCACCGTTTCCGAATCGCCAGTCACCGCCGGTGTAATTTGGACCGGAAGCGATGACGGATTGGTTCAGGTAACAAGAGATAACGGCAAAACCTGGGACAATGTAACGCCAAAAGGAATGCCCGAATGGATTCAGATAAACGCGATTGACGCTTCGCCGTTTGATGCGAAAACGGCTTACGTCGCTGCGACCGCTTACAAATCCGACGATTATAAACCTTATATTTACAAAACCAGCGATTACGGCAAATCGTGGAAAAAAATTGTTGCGGGAATTCCGAACGATGCTTTCACGCGCATCGTCCGCGAAGACCCGAACCGCAAAAATTTTCTGTATGCCGGAACTGAGACGGGACTTTATTATTCGGCAAACGACGGCGAAACGTGGCAATCTCTGCAATTAAATTTGCCGATTGTGCCGATTACGGATTTAGCGGTTCACAAACGCGAAAAAGATTTGGTTGTTGCGACACAAGGACGCAGTTTTTATGTTTTGGATAATTTGCCGATGCTTTATGATATGCCGGTCGCGCAGCGAGCCGACTTTCATTTGTTCAAACCCGAAGACGCTTACCGGACGACGGGCGGCGGAGGTTTTCCGCTCGCTGCAACGGCTAACGTCGGCGCAAATCTGCCGAACGGCGTAGTCGTCAATTATTATTTGAAGGAAAAACCGACCAAAGAAATTGCTTTGGAATTTTTGGACGCGAGCGGAAAAACCGTCCGAAAATTCACTAAAAGAATGGAAGCAGGCGCGAATGCGCCCGAGACGGAAACTCCGGCGCGAGGCGCCGAGCCGCAGATTCCGACCGAAAACGGCGTCAATACTTTTGTCTGGAATTATCGTTATCCAAATGCGACCAACATTCCGGGACTTATTTTGTGGGGCGGCAGTCTTGCCGGACCGCGAATTGCGCCGGGCAATTATCAAGTTCGTTTGAGCGTTGACGGCAAACCGGTTGGAACAGAAAGTTTCGCGCTAAAAGCCGACCCGCGTCTTAGCACAACGCCGGAAGACTTTGCCAAACAATTTGATTTGATGTCTAAAATCAACGCCAAACTTTCCGAAACGCACAACGCGATTTTGGAGATTCGAGACGTTAAAAAACAATTTGAAGATTTGACCAGCCGGATGAAATCGCCCGACCAGAAGGATTTGGTGGAAAAGGCGAAAGATATTTCTAAACAGTTGACGGCGGTTGAAGAAGAATTAAATCAAACAAAAATCAAAAGCGGACAGGACGCTTTGAATTATCCGATAAAATTGAACAATAAACTCGCGGCTTTAAGCTCGTTTGTGGACGGTTCTGACGACGCGCCGCCGGCGCAGTCTTATGATGTTTATAACGATTTGAGGGCGAAGATTGACGTTCAATTAGCGCGTCTGGCGGAAATAAAATCGAGAGATATTGCAGAGTTTAACCGGCAATTTGCGGCAAAAAGTTTGCCTGTGATTGTTACGAAAAAGTGAAAAGTGAAAAGTGAAAAATGTAAGATTTTAAATTTTTAGTTTTTCACTTTTCATTTTCTTTATGTCGGAAATAAAAACTTTGGAGAAACAAAAGTGTCGCAAGATTTTCAAGCAGGCGATTTTTTAATTTTTCAAATTGAAAGTGCTTACGGACTGCTTCGTATTTTGGCAATAGAAGAAACAGAAAGCGGAACTGTCTGGCATCTCTCTGCTTACAACGAAATGTTTCTCGACATCGAAACAGCGGACGCGGCACTTGAAAATTTGTCGTCGCTGACCGTCAGCCGTCAGCATTTGGCTGTAACAAATCGCGCGTTTGAAAGCACGCAGGTTGCGCGAATGAAGAACGAATCGCTAAATGAAGATGAGTTAAAGGCTTATCGAGAATGGCAGGAAAATCTGAATGCGAAAGTTTCTGATACTTCGGTCAGGTTATTGCTCGGTTTACGATGATTTTTTAGAAATTTTTTCGGATAAATGTTTGGTTGTGTTTTCCGTAATAGTTGTCGGCACAACGTCTGTAAAATCGGCTTCGGGCAAAAGGTCATTCTTTTTCGCCGATTGAAAAATATTCTTATCGGCTTGCGCCGCGTTTTCCATTTCGTCACCATTTTTTCTCCGGGCAAAAGTCTTTTTTAATTTGAGACCGACGCGGAAAGTCGAAAACTGCCAACCGCACATCGCCAGAAGGAAAGCAGCGACGATATAAATCACTTGCGACGTTTCCGGTTTATTCCAAAAAGTCGCATACAGCAAAATCGCCAATAGTAAGACTGACCGTTCCGCTCAAAAAATTCAAAATCAAATTGACGCGAATTTGTTCTTCGGGCGTGTTTCCGCCCATTGTAAAATTTCTTTTCTTATCGTTGTGGTCGGAAAGAAACTCGCCGCATTGTCGGCAGTAAGTATTTAAGACTTGCTCGGCTTTTCCGCAGTTTGGACAAAACATATTTTCATTTAACATTCATCATTTATCATTTACCACAAACGTCAATCTACCGAAAAATGTTCAATAATAAATGCTTTGTGATAAATGTTAAATGTTAAACTTTCCTTCGCTTGAGTTCCTTGTCTATCAATTCTAGCTCGCGGCTCATTTGTCCGATGACCGCCGTGTTTTCCTTTGCGCGGCGAATTAGATAAGGAATCGCGTCTCTGACCGGACCATACGGAACGTATTTTGACACATTGTAATCGTTATCCGCCAAAATGTATGAAAGATTGTCGCTCATTCCGTAAAGCTGCGAAAAATAAACGTGCGGATGATTGTGCGAGATGCCTTTGGCGTGGAGTTTTTCCGCCAGACGGCAAACGCTGTCTTCGTTGTGCGTTCCGGCAACAAAAGCGATTTGTTCGACATTTTCCAGACAAAAATCAATCGCCTGGTCGAAATCGCGGTCGGTCGCCGCTTTTTCCGGCTGGATTGGCGAGGGATAATTCATCTCTGCGGCTCGCATTCGTTCCTTTTCCATATACGCGCCGCGCACGAGTTTGACCGCCAAAATGTAACCATCTCTTTTTGCTTTATCGTGCGATTTTTTCAAAAACTCTAGACGGTCGTGCCGGTAAAGCTGAATCGTATTATAAATAATCGGTCTCGGGCGATTAAATTTTTCCATCATCTCAATCGCCATATTATCAATCGCGTCCTGCACCCAAGACTCCTCTGCATCAATAAATACGGGCTGTTCAAGCGAGTGAGCATATTCGCAAAGTTCCAGAACTCTTCTTTTCACCGCTTCCCATTCGGCTGCTTCGGTTTTTAATAATTCCTTTCCCTGACTCGCTTTTTCCAAAACTTCGTATGAACCGAGACCCGTAACTTTGAAAACGGCAAAAGGAATATCCGGATCTTCTTTGGCGCGGGTGATGGTGCGATAGATTTCGTTTTTCGTGGCTTCAAAAACCGCTTCTTCGGATTTGCCTTCGACCGAATAATCGAGAATCGTTCCGATTTTCGATTCGCCCAGCTTTTTCACCGTCGGCTCGCATTCTTCAATCGTTTCACCGCCGCAAAATTGGCTGAAAATAGTTTTTTTTATCAAACCTCTGACCGGAAGACGCAGGCGAATGGCAAGTTCGGTCAATTTCGTGCCGATATTTGTCAAAACCGGCGAGTTCATCAACCGGAACATCCGATATTTCTCTTTTAATTCGAGACTGGATTTATCGGCAAAAGCGGTTGCCGTGTCTTGAAAATTTAATTTGAAATCGTCCATAACAAATAATTTATCACACAGACCGAGAGAAAGCGCAGACAATTTGCGGTGAATACTTTTTCCAAATTGTTTCTTATTGATTTTTACCGTATCATTTTTATTTTTATTGAAAATCTCTTTGTTTTTCGGTGTCCTCTGCGGCAAAAATTATTTATGAGCAAATCACTTCCAAAGCGTTCGGAAAATTATTCCGAGTGGTATAACGAAATCGTTAAACGCGCCGATTTAGCGGAAAATTCCGCCGTGCGCGGTTGTATGGTTATAAAGCCTTACGGCTATGCAATCTGGGAAAAAATGCAGCGCGCGCTCGACGATATGTTTAAGGAAACAGGTCATCAAAACGCTTATTTTCCGCTGTTTGTGCCGAAATCTTTCCTCGAAAAAGAAGAAGAACACGCCGAAGGGTTTGCCAAAGAATGCGCCGTTGTGACGCATTATCGACTGAAAGCAAATCCTGACGGCAAAGGCTTAATCGTTGACCCGAACGCCAAACTCGAAGAAGAATTAGTTATTCGCCCGACTTCGGAAGCCGTTATTTGGAACACTTATAAAACGTGGATTCAATCGTGGCGCGATTTGCCGATTTTGATAAACCAATGGGCAAACGTCGTGCGCTGGGAAATGCGCACCCGACTGTTTTTACGAACCGCCGAATTTTTGTGGCAGGAAGGTCACACGGCGCACGCGAGCGAAGCAGAAGCCGTTGAAGAAACCGAGAAAATGCTCGGCGTTTACGCGACTTTCGCTGAAGAATGGATGGCGTTGCCGGTTGTCAAAGGCGCGAAAACGCCTAATGAAAGATTCGCGGGCGCGGTTGAAACTTATTGTATCGAAGCCTTAATGCAGGACGGCAAAGCATTGCAGTCAGGAACTTCGCACTTTTTAGGACAGAATTTTGCAAAATCTTTTGACGTAAAATTCGTCAACAAAGAAAATCAATTGGAGTTTGCGTGGGCGACGAGTTGGGGCGTTTCGACTCGACTGATTGGCGCGTTGATAATGGCGCATTCGGACGACAACGGTTTGGTATTACCGCCGAAGCTCGCGCCGACTCAAGTCGTTATTGTGCCAATTTATCGAAGCGAAGAAGATTTGGCAAAAATCAGCGAAAGAGTGAACCCGATTATCGAGCAATTAAAATCCGCCGGAATTTCGGTCAAATACGACACGGACGACCACAACAAACCGGGCTGGAAATTTGCCGAATATGAATTAAAAGGCGTTCCCGTGCGTTTGGGAATCGGGATGCGCGACCTCGAAAACGGCACAGTCGAAGTCGCGCGACGCGATACGCTGAAAAAAGACACCGTTTCACTCGAAGGCATTGTCGAAAAATTGCAGATTTTGCTCGACCAAATTCAACAGAACATCTACCAAAAAGCGTTTAAATTCCGCGAAGAAAACACGCACAATGTTGACACTTGGGAAGAATTTCAAACGCAAATCGAAAAAGGCGGATTTATCCTGGCGCATTGGGACGGAACGTCTGAGACAGAAGAAAAAATCAAAGCCGAAACCAAAGCGACGATACGCTGTATTCCGTTTGATGAAGCGGAAGAAACGGGCGCGTGCGTTTATTCTGGCGAGCCTTCAAATCAGCGTGTAGTTTTTGCGCGGGCTTATTAGGGATTAAAAATTGCTCGCGTAATTTGTTAATCGCGCTGGCAACTCGATTTATCTAATTTCAACTTTTGATAGCGGTAAGAATTACACAGTTGATACAAAATTTACTGAAAGTTAGTGAACAGTGAAAAGTTAATAGTTTGGAAGGGCTTTGTTGCATAAATAATTTGTTATTTTTCAATAGTTTAAGTAATCAATAAATGCCAAAATAACGCCAAAACAGCAATTTTCTGGTTTTTGTATTTTCTAAACTCTTGAAAACAAATGAGTAATTTATGCAACAAAGCCGTTTGGAAGCACAGCTATTAACTTTTCACTATTCGGTATTTAAGCAGAGAAATAATGTCTCAAACTGCAATCTTTTTAATCAGGCGGCTTAACTTATAAGCGAATTTATTTACTAATCGCAAAAATATCATCCGCAACTGCGGAATTTACCAAAATGTCCTTTGCTTTGAAATCCGCATAAATTGTTACTTGCCCGAGGTCAAATCGCTGCGCGTAGCGTTCGGGAATTTTTATGCCCTCGACCTCGCGCACCTTATCAATCTCGACCGATGTCGTAATTGTTCGCCCGCGAATTTCATATTCCGATTCGTAGCTTTTAACAAGTCCGGTTTTTTCGTCAACAAAAAAGTCGGTGTAAAAACCTTCGGGCGCGGTGATGCGGAAACCGTTTTTTTTCTTGCTTTTTTCGGGCAGTGCCGAAACGGTAAAATCCTTTTCTTCGATGCGTTGAAGAAGCGGCAAGCCGAGCCGATTTATCGGCGGAAGGCTGAAACCGATTGAAGAAGAAGTTTGTTGACCGTCGTAAATCTGTTTGAACGGCGCGACCGGATTGGCAACTTCAAGACGATATTTATCGCCGGATAAAATCATCGCAAAAGTCGCGGGAAAAGTTGCCGCAGGCGAACCGGAAACATCAGCTGTACCTGTAACGATGAGCGTTTTCATATTTTTAAACTTGTCGCCGCCATACGCGGCTAACGTCGCTTTGGCGAGTTCGAGCGGCATTTGGATTTTGGAAACCGCGCCTGTGTTTTTATCTTTGCTCGCGGTTTTATCTTTTTCGTTCGGTTTGATTTTTTTATCTTTCTGGGCAAAAACACTTACGGAAAAAACAATAATCAGCAGTAAAATCGAATACTTTTTCATAATTCTCCTGGATGTGAAAATTTTATCAGGGAAAGTGGTTTCGTTACAAAATACGAAAAAAGAAGGACGAAAGTTAAACTTTCGTCCTTCTTTTTTCGTATTTTTAATCTAGAAGCTAAACCGCAGTGATAATTCGACATTGCGATTACCCGAACCGCCAAATCCGCCGCCACCGCCAAATCCGCCGCCTCTGTTTAATGAAGTGAACTGACCGAACCGGCTCGAATTTAAACTTCCGATTGGCGGGTTGAAATTTACGTTATTAAATAAATTGTTGATGTTGACTCCGACGCTCAGATTATACGGCTTGTCGCTTCCGCCACCGCCAAATCTGCCGCCGAAGCGTCCACCGCCCATGCCGCCCGCGCCGCCTTGACCGCCGCGACGACCACCACCGCCTGCGCCGCGATTATTTCTTCTTCCGCCGCCTTCTGCTCGTCCGCCTTCTTGCGTAGCGGCAATTGGCGCACTTCTCGATTTACCGAATCCGAATGTTTTATTCAGGCGCAAATTGACGCTGAAAAATCCGGGACCACGACCGTAGTTACGCGGAATAATCGCGTTCGGGTCGGAAATTCCGCTGTTGTCGCAGAAGGAGAATGTCAATCCGCGTTCGGCGCAACGTGCGTTTAATGTGGCAAAAGTCGGTCTTTCGGTGAACTGCAAATCACCGTTTGCGTCAATTCCGTTGGTAATGTTAAAAGGTCTGCCCGAAGAAGCGATGATAAACGGACTCATCGAAATCCTCCAGGGCAGCGTAAAAGAACCGACGACAGTTAAATAATGTCTAACATCAAGCGGCGAATTGCCATATTCGCCGCTCAAATCATAACTGTAAGCGGGAAATGAGTTTGCACCGTCCGAGTCGCCTTTTGCATATCCGAGGCGATAATTAACGAACAAATTAACTTTAGGACTGAAGCTCGTGCGGAGACTAGTATATAATTGCTGTTGATTGAAAACTCCGCTCGATTCGTATTGATAGATAGGACCTTGCGTCGAGTCGGGACGCGGCGCATTGCTGCAATTCAAACCTGTTGGACAAAACGGCGCGTTGATGTTGCGCGAGCGAAGCAGATGAAGAGTTCTCGATGCGACATAATATAAAGACAAAGTTGTTCGCGCCGGCAATTGACGCTCGACACTGAGCGCGGCTTGCATTGTATATGGCGACTGCAATTCGGGCGAGACTCGGCGAATTAAACTTGATTGCGGCAGCACCGCAAGAATCTGCTCGGCAGTCGGAACATTTGTTACGCCGCTCGAAGTGAAAATCGGCTGATTCAAAAGCGCAAGAGCCGCCTGGCGACGCGCTGGGTCGGGGTCGTTGGCACTGACTATCAAATCCAATTGCCGCGTGCCGTCGAAACGTTCGGCTTGTAGCGTGAAATTTTCACTAAAGCGGTCGTAAAAAATACCGAGACCGCCGCGAAAAACTGTTTTTGGCGCGCGCGCGCCGCCTGCGCCCGGCGAATACGCGAAATTAAAACGCGGCGCAAAGTTCAGCTTATCGCTGATGTTCGTTTGATTTTCGTATCTTAAACCAAAACCGAGCGTTAATTTCGGACTGACGCGCCAATCATCGGTAACAAATCCGCCGAAATCAAAACGCGAAACGTCGGCTAGCGGGTCGCCCGTCGTGATTCTAAACTGCGTCGGATTAAAGCGCGAATCGGTGTTTCCTAAAACATTTCCGCGGTATTGGTCAATCGGATTGATAGCCGCAGATATTATGCAGCCCGTTTCTTCAGGTAGACAATTTGGTCTATCCGGGTTACGAATTGCCGACGCGCCCGGAAAAACAAACGAACCGCCGAAATTATTTTCGGAACGGTCTTTCAGAGTCGTTCCGCGCAGACGCACGCCGAATTTGACCGAATGCTGCGAATTTCCTCCGAGCGTGGTCGTCGTGTAATTTTGCAGTTCCCAATCCCTTGAACGGTTATAGCTCAAACCGATTTGCGAGCCGCCGCCGGTAAATGACGAGGCGACATTGACGGTCGGAATGGAATTATCGCCTTGCTGGTCGCGGCTTTCGATTTCATATCGGAAGCGTGTTTCATTGATTGTTTTCGGATTGATAATCGCCGTTTCCGTTAATTGAATATCGTGATCGGTATTCGTTGTTGAAAAAGCGCGACTTTCAAGCGAAGTACCGCCGATGCCTTGATTATCGAACGAAGACTTTGAAAAACTGTATCTGGCAACCAGAGTATTGTTCGTATTGATTTGATAATCGAAACGCGGGCTGATGGAAAAACGGCGGCTCGGCTTCTGAAATTCCTGACGGAAAGGCACAACATTAAAAGACGGGTCAAGTATCAGCGCGTTGATAACATCGTTGTCGTCAATGCTGCGGCTGTTGACATTTAAGAAGAACGAAGATTTGCCCTTTTGCACCGGACCGCTGATATTTCCGCCGAAGGTTCTCGCTTGGCTCGGCGCGCGATTTATCGCAAACGGATTGCGCGAGTTTAGGCTTTCATCGTTAAAATTGAAATATGCTTGACCGCGAAATTTGTCCGCGCCGGGCTTGGTTAAAATTTCGATGCGCCCGAATCCTAAACGCTCGAATTCAGCCGAAAAAGGATTTTGGTTAATGCGTATTTCGCGGATAGATTCTTTCGGCGGAAGTGTGCCGCCGGTAAAACCGTCAATATAAATCTGTCCGCCGTTTGGTCCCGCCGAAGGTCCGGCGAGTGCCTGCAAAGCAGCTTCGAGTTCGTCCGGGTCGTCCGGCAATGCTTCTAAATCTTTTTCCTTCAGAACGGTCGCGCTCGCGTTGGAGTCGGGGTCGGTCGAGACTTGATTTTCCGTCGAAACTTGAACTTCTTCCGTAACTGCCGCGATTGACAGCGCAATTGTCAACTCTTCGCGCGCGCCGGATGTGATTTGCACCTCCGCGTTTTCGTAAAGCCCGAACTGCGGCGCAATCGCGCGAACCGTATAAGTTCCGGGCGCAAGACCCGAAACGGAAAATTCGCCGCGTTGATTTGTAATCGCGGTTTTTATCTTGCCACCCGCGTCAACCGTCGTAACGGTCGCGCCGAGGATAATTGCACCGGAACTGTCAACGACTTGCCCGCCTAAACTTCCCGCTTGCTGCGCAAAAATTGCCGAACTAAAAAAAATTGTAAAAATGCCGATATATAAAAATGATTTTAAGTGTGTCATATAAAATTTTGGAGACAGAAGTCAATCTATAATTTCTGTAATCAAACGATTCAATTTTAAAATTGTTGCAGTAATTTCTTACTTCTGAATCCTGAATCCTGACTTCTTGCTTCTGTCTTTTAAGGAAGCCCGATTCCGTCAAGCCCCGGAATGCTGAATCCAGCATCCTGCCCGCGCTGACCGCCGTTTTGTCTTCCGCTCGCAACCTGTAGCGCTTGCAGAAACGGCTCAACGCCCGATAATAATTTGATGGCGGTTACGCGGTCTGAATTCACGCCTTTCGTGCTGGAAGCCGCAATCATATCGCCAACTTTCAAATCGGCAACCGTGATATTCGGAAAACGGTCGAGCATCTCGTCAATTGAGCCGCCGCGCATTCCTCCACCTCCGCCTTGTCCGGCTTGTTGATTTGCGTTTTGACCTTGAGAATTTCGCGGTGGACGCCTTCCGCCTTGACCGCCGGGCTGGATGTCGCTGGCTCGCATCGCTTGAAACCGCGCCAATCTCTGCGCCATTTCAGCCGGAAATTGTTTCAAAACCGAATTATTTCCGACGACAATCGTCATATCTTTTTTCGTTTGAATGTTAGTAATCGTGATTTCGTTTTTGGCGGCATCAATTGCTTTAATTGTTCCGCCGACGGTTTGAAACGAACCCGCAACAATTTTTTCCGCGCTGAAGGCTGCGCCGTCCGCGCTTTTGTCACCGAGAGCGCGAATCATATCGCCCGGTTTTATCTCGTCAATCGTGCTTTGTTTGGCTTGGCTGAACTGCACCGAATCCGGCGCGTAACGGCGAAAATCCGCATTGTCCTTCACTGTTAAAACAGTAATTTTTTCGCCCGCCAAACCGGGTGTCGAAACGGTTAATTGTTTGGCTTGCAAATTAACCAGCGTAACTTTGCCGGAAATTCCGCGCGCGCGCCATTGTTCCTCCTCCTTTGTTTGTCTTTGAGCGATGTCGGATTTGGTCATCAAATAGACGGCTTTTGCCGGAACGGTTTTTTTATCGGTGGAAACTATTCCCGTAACAAGAAGTTTGTCGCCGACACCGATGTCCGAAAAATTCGCAGCGACGGCGGCTTTCAAACTCGGATTTTCGGGCGGAACGCGCCTATATTCGGTTTTGCCCGACAGCATGACATCCATCGCGCGGTCTTTAGTCTGCAAAACAATTTTATCGCTGCTTGTCGAAACGACTTCTCCCGTAACTACGCTCGGTTTCAAGCCTGCATTCGCATTCTGTGCTTGAACGCTTGAAAATACGCTTCCGATTAAAGCAAATAAAGTTAATAAAAATAATGTTTTTCGCATCGTTAAAACTCTCTCTTCCAGATAAAAAATTTTGTCGGTTTTGATACACAACCGTAAATCGAAAAGTTATCTCGCCTTAATACAATTATAAAGACGTAATTTTGCCCGAAAAGGTTTTATTGTTTTTGTAAAGATTTGTAAATTGGAAGAGCGGGAAAATTCTTAGATAGAAGAACTTAGAGCGGTTTTACCTTTTTATGGTTTTTGCCAGCTACCGTTCGAGCGAGCGGTTAAAACCAAGCCGATGCTGGCGGAAATCAACGCTAACAAAGCAAATATCCAAAGATATGGAACGGAAAGAAAAATTGTCCAGACAATTACGCCGATTAAAATTGCCAGCGTCTCGGATTGCTTGGATTCGGGCAAAAATTGTTTCTGAAGTTGCTTACCGATTATTAATTGCAAAGCGACGCGCCCGAAAACGTAAGCTAAAATCAGCAGTAAGAACACCATAAAGACAACTATCGCATTTATGTAATTCGGCAGAAAATTAAGGCAAGCCATCACGCCGACGGTTGTTCCGACAAACGAAAAAAATCCGATGGCGATTATTTTTAAGGTTGAAAGGCGAAAACGCGCAATCGCGCGGCTGACCGCGCCCGGAGAAATCGTCGTCAAAGCCAGCGAAAGCAAGAACCAGAAAAGAATTGACAAGATTCGTTGCGCGAAAAATGCCAGAGAAAAAGTCGGCGAAAAAAGCTGTGAAGGATTTTGCGTCAGATTGCGGAGTTCGTCTTCAAAAACAGCAATCATCACGGTTTCTTTGCCGGCATTGCGAAGCGGATTTTTGCTTTCGGGGCGATAAGTTCCGCCGAAAATTATCACGTCGCCGCCGACGAATGCGTTTTCTTTTTGGATGATTGAACCGCCGATGGTTGCGACATCGCCGTCAACCGTTCCTTCGATTATAACATCGCCGCCGAATGCCAACACGCCTTGTGAATTACCTTTGACGATGACGTTTTTACCAAATGAATAAACTTCGCTTTGCGCATTTTCAACAGTTATCGTGTTTTCGTCGGTTCGGCTAATCGCTTGAGTTTGTGAATATATCGAGATAACTGCCAATAAAACAAAAATGAATCCCGAAAGCATCTGCCCGAAAGGGATTTGTAAATATGTAAAACTGGTTGTTTGGGGTTCTGAATAAATCACTTTTCTTCAGTTTATAAAAAATTTTAAGCGCGATTATATCGAACGAATAAACGTGAAAGCGCGAACAGAGAAACTAAAAGAAAAGCGGCAAAAAAGGTAAAAGTAACCGCCGAGTTATTGACGAATCCGTTGCCTAAAGAACGCAAAATAACCGCCGTTCCGATAGAAACGTCATAAATCAAATGAAAGACAAAACCGAATACGGCAAAAATTTGGTCGGTAAATTTTACGTAGGTATTTAAAACGGGTTCGATTTTTCCGCCGAGTCCTAAAAGCACGAGTAAAAACAGAACCGAGCAGACAAAAAGCGCCTTGAATCTTTCTCTCGGAGAACGCAATCCGCTGACATTGCTTTCGGCGTTGGTAACGATAATTTTCGTAAAATTGGCGGGAAGCTCGATTTCCCTTTCGTTTTCAAGCGCAAAATCCAAAACGCAAAGCAGTTTTTTTTGTTCGTTCAGTTCCACCGCGCAAGCCTTACAAGTTGCCAAGTGCATTTCAAGTTCGAGTTCTTCACGCGGAAGAAGCTCGCCGTCAATGTAAGCGGCAAGCTGCATGCGCGGGCATTCCTTTTCGATTGTAACAATCGGCGAATTCATTTGTAATTTTATCTTTGCGAGTTTCGCGGAAAACTTTTTGTTAAAAATTGAAAAAGTAATTTTTACTCTAAATTCCTTTAAATCCACGCTCAACAAAAATTTCGCGCATCATCTCACGCGCCCGAAACAGACGATTTTTTACCGTTCCGAGCGGCAAATTAGTAACTTCGGCAATTTCGTCATAGCTCAAATCCTGCGCGTGTCTGAGCAAAATTAGTTCCCGATAAACCTGCGGCAGACATTTGACGACCGTTTCAATTTCTCTGCGCCATTCGCTTCTTTCGCGTTCCTGTTCAGGATTCAGCTGCGGACTTTCGATTTGCAATTGATAAGTGCCGTCGGCATTTTCCGTTTCGAGACTTTGCTGATTGACCGAATTTCGCCGCATATAATCAATCGCCGCGTTATGCGCGATGCGATAAATCCACGTCGAAAACTTATATTCGGAACTGTAACGCTCGAGCGAATTATAAACTTTTATAAAAACTTCCTGCGTTACGTCGAGCGAAGCGTCGTAATTGTTGAGCATCCGATAAATATAGCCGGTAATCGGACGCTGATAACGCCGAACGAGTTCTTCAAAACCGTCCTCACGCCCGCGAATCGCCGTTTCAATCAATTCGCCGTCGGTCAAACTTTTGATATTTTCTATGGCAAATGCGTGTGTCATCATACTTGCAAAGTGATTACGCTAATAAAAAAATAAGGTTTCGTTCAATGGAGAAATATTGGGCAAAAAACAAAAAAGATGAATAAGATAAAATTATTTCTCATTCATCCCTCATCCTTACATATTTCATTCTTTATTTAATTCCATCCTAACGCTGCGAGTCCGGCAGGTGCGGCGAGGTCGTCAAAACTCAAATACTCGACGGGCAGATTCAGCCCGACATCTTCGGGGCGAAGAATATCCGGCGTTCTTCCCAATGCTTCCGAAGCGATTTCCTTTATTTTGTCGGGCGCAAAATCCCTTCCGACGACGAGAAATTTTTCCAGGAAATTTTCGCTCGAATCTTCGCCGAAACGGTCGCGGTAAAACATTAAAAGCCTGTAAATCTCGTCATCGCGCTCGCTTTCGGTGCAGGTAACGGAACGCACGACATTCGGTTCGTCGCCGCGCAGCAATAATGCGGTAAATCCGTCAGCTTGCGAGCTTATCAGCAGAGAGTCAGTTCGTTTTTTTCGGTCAATCAGCCAGCTTGCTTCGCTGACGGCACGCGGCAAAATCAATCCGGCTCGCCAATTCATACGCTCAAACAAAGTTTCGTATTCGTCAACAACGCTGAGCTTGACGGCGGTTGCGAAATAGCGCAATTTTCCGCCTGCGTCTGGAGCGATTTTGCGGCGCGAAATTCGCATTTCGCCTGACGGCACGCCGAAAACATTTTCGGCTTTCCAATCTAAAACTTCTTCAAGCTCGTCTTTGGAAGCGGGCGCGTTTTCAAGTGTTAAAATCGCGGTTCGCGCGGTATTGCTCGGCAGAGAAATCGACCAACGCTTTTGCTTTCGGAGTCCGGCAGTGGTTACGACTTCATCGAGAAGAGCCAGCATTTCATCCGTGCCGGAAATGTTTTGTTCGGTAAAGCTCGGTGTCAAAAGATGCGCGGGCAATTCGCTGGTCGCGGCTTGCTTGATGCCGAATACGCCGCCGCGTTCCTTTTGCAAAGCAATCGCCGTAACGCTCGTCTGTTCCAAGCCAAGTGCGGCTCTCGGATAATTCGGTTGGGTTAAACTTTCAAACATTCTTAATAGTCTTCGTATTTTTTGCCTTCGCTGTCTTCGCCTTCGGCAAGACTTTTGACATCTTTCAAACCCTGCTCGGCATCGGGTGAACTGGTGTCTTCGCCCATAATTTCCGACCATTCCGCTTTTTCGCTAATCGGATCAACCGGCTTTTCGCGCAAGTATTCTCCCGTAATTAAATCGTCCAACGATTGCGGAGGTTTGCCCTTATCAGTGGCGTATTGGTCAATGGCGCGGCGTATCTGAAATAGATTTTCCTTCAAAACGGTTTCGCGGGCTTGCTGAACGGTTCGCTGATAAGTCGGAAGCGCGACCGACAGCAAAATTATGATGATAAACATCGCTATCATCAGCTCAAGCAGAGAAAATCCACGCTCATTTTTGGATTTTGGATTTTGGATTTTTGATTGAACAGAATTACAGTGTCCGCCATTTGCAGCCTTTTCTTCTTCGTAATTCGTAATTCGTAATTTGTAATTCATCTTTCTACCAATCACTGTATTTTTCCCCGTTCAAGGCTTCGGCTTCGGAACTCGAACGCACATCGAAAACATTTACCTCATCCCAGGCTTCCGAATCGGCGGTTTGATAAGAAGAGCGAAACTGCCAATCCTTTTCGCCCGTCATCGGGTCGATTGGAATTTCGCGTAGATAAACTTTCATTATCTCCGCGTTATCGTTTTTGTCGGTCACATTTTTTTCGTCGAACGCGCCCCCGCTTTGCAGTTGAACACTCAAACCGCGCGGTTTGACTTTTACGCCTTCAAACAAAATATCGAGAGTCGGCGGAAATCGGTCGGGGTTTTCACTGTCGAAAATCTTGCAGTCGTCAATTACGACACGACTTCGAGGGTCGGCGGGAATTCCGCCGCCATTCATCGTCATATTTCCGCTCATGACTGCGCCTTGCGGACATGCGCCGAGCGTATCTCTGTGAAATTCGTCAATCGCGGCGCGAAGCGTTCGCAAGTTTTCGCGCAGACGAATTTCCTTTTGGCGTTTATTGGCATTTTGAGCAAGCGGAATCGTTCCCATCACCAAAATTGCCAGCACGGTCAAAGTGATAATCAATTCGAGCAAAGTAAATCCGACTTGCGATTTGCGATTTGCGATTTGCGATTGATTATTCATCTGCTTTACTGCCTTCTGCCAACTGAATTAAAATTTTATTGCGAAATTCTTGCCGTCGGCGGTCAGCAAATTTAAAACGTCCTTATCAAATGTGATTTCGTGTTTGCCGTCCGCGAGTGCTTCGACTTCAATATAAGCCAAAACGCCCGAGGTGTTTTCGGCAATGTCCTTTGCCGATGAAAGCGAAACAAAGGTTTTACCGTTTTGATTCATAAACGGCGTTGCCTGTGTCTGCGCCAAACCCGTGCCGAACACGTCGCCGAAACCGACGCTGCGAATCACCATTTTTTTCGGGTCAAACTGCAAGCCCAAGACCGCCGAGCGAAATGCCGTCGCGCTTTTAACCATCACGGCGATTTTCGTTTTTTCACCTTTTTTCATTTCAGGCAAATTTGTCAAAAACTGTAATCGGGCAAGCGGCGCGTTCGGTTGTTTAATTTCCTCGACGGCTTTCGGTTCTTCAACGGTTGTCTTGAGCGAAGTTTTGCGCATTTCAACTTTGTTTTCCGCAGAATCCGCCGTCGGCGCGATTTGCAAAGTTTTTATGCTTGTACTAATCGGGCGCAGATTAGCTACATTCAGGTTTGTTTGTTGACTATTAACAACCGCGACGCTTTTTTCCGTTAGCGCGGTGTTAACTTCCGATTTTTGTTCGGCTGCGGCAACGATTTGGGTCGCGTTCGACTTGGTATAAGTCGGTGCTTCGAGCGGCTGGTCGGGCATCTGCACTTGCGCGACATTCGGTATTTTCCGGGCGGCGGCAAGATTTTCTTCGATTTCTTCCTGAATAATCAGTGCTTCCAAAGAACCGCTGGTCGGCACGCCGAGACTTCCCGACGGGCGTTCAACCTCGTCTTCGGGCAGAATCGCCGGTGCGCGAATAACGCGCGGCGTAACGGCGATGACAATATCAACCTGCCGATTTTCTCTGGTCGGCGCGGTAAAAAGCCTGCCTAAAATCGGAATCAAACCTAAAAGCGGCAATCCTTCGCGTCCGCTGCTTTCGACATCCTGCGACGAGCTTGCCAAAAGTAGTGTTTTGTTATTTTGAATACGCGCCGTGCCTTTTATCGTTCGTTCTGAGAAAGTCGGGTTAAGTCCGCCTGCCACGACATCTTTCGACTCGATGTCCATTACAACCTGCACGTCTTGATTAGGGAAAACAATCGGCTTGAATTTCATCGTCAGACCGACTTGCTCGTAGTTATAAACCGAAGCGGCTTGATTATTATTATTGAGATTATTATTTCCTCCGGTTCCCGTATTACCGTAGCCCAAAAGTTGAGCTGTCTGCACAGGGACGCGCTGACCGATTCGCGCCGAAGATTCTTCATTATTGAAAGCGTGAATCTGTGTCGAAGCGAGCAATTTAGCGTTGCCTCTGCTTTGAAATGCCACCAGATTAATTGCCGGAATTACCAGACCGACACCGAAAGCGCGTGGAATTATGCTAGCTATCGACTTTCCTGTCGAACTTGCCGTGGACCCGAAATTACCATTTCCGATTATGCCTTGATTTGTTCCTCCAAAATTTGTGAGCGAACTTGCATTGCCGATTTGATTGCCCAATTTCAATAAGTCAGATTTTGAAACTTCGTAAATCGCTACATCCATCACGACTTCGGCGCGGTCTTTATCAAGCGACGAAATCAGTCTGCTGATGATGCGAATGTTTTCCGAAGTATCTCGAACCGTAATACTGTTCGTATCTTCGTCGACGATATTGACCGTCGGCGCTCTGCCGGGCTGCGCCGGTATCGCGCTGGCAATCACTTTTTGAATATCCTTCGGGTCGGCATTCGACAAATAAAACGTGCGCAGAACCAATTGCTGAAAATTCTGTCGGCGGTTTCCGATAGCCACCAAAATCGTGCGCGGTCCGACTTTTTGGAAAAATAAATTTTCTTGTATAAAGATGTAATCGAGAGCTTTTGCCGCCGTCACGTTTTTCAGCTCGATTTTTACTTTGCGACCGTCAAGCCTCGATTCGGCATCGAATAACACATTCAAATCCAAATCCTTCGCCAATTCTTTGATTAAAAACTGCAAATCAACGCCTGACGGAAACGGCACATCGCGTAGCTTCTCCAATTTTTGCGGAACAAAATTGTCTTGCGGACTCTGCTTTTGATAACCGGTCGGAATGAGCTTGACCGTGCCATCGGCGTTTTTTTCCCCGCCCGGATTATCGCCGTTTTCCACCGCTTGCTGAAGACGCAGCATTCTTTCCATTTCGGAGTTTGCCAATTCGTTAGTCGGGTCGTAAGCGTAGGCTTTGCGAAAAGCGAGATAGCCGCCGGCATAATCTTTATCCCGGGCGAGGCTTGTTCCGCGCTTCATATACATTTGCGATGCCATAAAAAGAGAACGCCGGTAATGAAGAAGATATTCGGGATTCTTCGGGCTGTCGGTTACAGCCAGCGCAAATTCTTCGGCGGCTTTGTCCCATTGCTCGGCATCTTCGGCTTTCTTTCCTTCCTTAAAATGTTTTTTTCCGTCGCCAGCCAGAACAGCCGTCGGCGAAAGCAGCGAAAACAGTAGTAATAACGTAATTGAAAAACGGACGTAAGCAGATTTTTTCATAATTTTGTATTGAATTCAGTTGAATTTTCTCGAAATGATTGCAAATCCTTGCGCATCCAAAAAATTTACACGCGATTCCTTGGGTTAAGTTTCAAAAGTTTTGCCTTAGTAAAGCAATTGATATTTTCAACTAATTCGCCGAAAAAATCAAATAATTTAAGATTTTTACGGAAGGTTGAAATTTTTATCCTCGGATTTCTTCGACAAAAGTTACACGGTTTATCTCGTGCAAAGTAGTTGCGCCGATAAAAACCTTCTTGACTGCTGATTCACGAAGGCTCGAAAGTCCTTCCTTTTCGGCTTGACGACGAATCTCCGAACCCGGACGGCGTTCGATAATCATTTCCCGAATCGCGTCGGACATATCAAGCAGTTCGTGAATCGCCGTTCTGCCGCGATAACCGGTGTGATTGCACGCATCGCAGCCGACGCTCATAAAAAACTGCCGGTTCTTAGCTTCTTCGGGACGCATTCCCGATTCTAAAATTTCTTCCGGTGTCGGTTGATATTGGCGTTTGCAAATCGGACACAACAGCCGCACAAGCCGCTGCGCGAGAACACAGTTAAGAGCGGAAACAAAATTATACGGCTCAACGCCCATATTGATAAAACGCCCGATAACGTCAATCACGTTGTTGGCGTGAACGGTCGTAAAAACAAGGTGTCCGGTCAATGCCGATTGGATTGCAATCTGCGCCGTTTCGTTGTCGCGGATTTCGCCGACCATTATTTTATCCGGGTCGTGCCGCAATATCGAACGCAAACCACGCGCGAATGTCAAACCTTTTTTCTCGTTGACGGGAATCTGCATAATACCTTGAAGCTGGTATTCCACCGGGTCTTCGATGGTAATAATTTTATCTTCAATATTGCGGATTTCGTTTAATGCGCCGTAAAGCGTCGTCGTTTTCCCTGAACCGGTCGGACCCGTTACCAGAACCATTCCGTAAGGCTCTTTGATATATAGACGGAAATGTTTTAAGTCTTCCGGGTCGAAACCGACGACTTCAAGGCTCAAATTTTTGAATTCTTCCGAAATCTGCTCTTTGTCCAAAATACGAATCACGCAGTTTTCGCCGTAAGCTGACGGCAGAATCGAGACGCGGAAATCGACCGTTCTGCCTTTGTAACGGACGCGAAATCGTCCGTCCTGCGGAACTCTGCGCTCTGCAATGTCGAGTTCCGACATAACTTTGATACGCGAAACCAGAGTTTGATGAAAGACAATATCAATCGGGTCAACTTTTTGATAAAGCGCGCCGTCAATGCGAAACTTAACACTAACGTCGCGGTCGCCCGCTTCGATGTGAATATCGGAAGCGCGAGATTCCATCGCGTTGTAAATTATCGTATCAACGAGCTTAATAATCGGCGACATATCCGAATCGCCCGCTAATTTATCCAAATCAAGGACTTCCTCACCCTGGTCGGTTTCCTTGAGCAAAGAAATTTTGAAACCCGAAGCCGCTTCCTGAAGAACTCTCTGCGTCGCGTCTCCTTTCCGCAAAACAACATCAATTGCGCCCGCCGTTGCGACATACGGAACGATGCGGACGTTAAGAACATTTTCCAGTTCGTCCAAAACTTCAAGATTCGTTGGGTCTGCCATTCCGACGTGCAAATTCCTGCCCTCTCTCCGAAGTGGGACGAATTGATTACGAAGCATCAATTCCACAGGAATTCCGGCGAGTTCTTCATAACTAATCGGCGATTCCTCATCGGGCGGCAAAAGGTCAATATACGGTAAGCGATAACGCCTCGCCATCTGTTTAGCTTCGACAACTTCCGGCGGTTCGTTTTCCAACAAATCCGTCGTATTTATTTTCGGCATTGTCACGGCAGCCGTTTGACCGTTTTCACTAGTTCTATTTTCCATTTCTTGTCAGTTGTTCGTCGTCCGTTGTTAGTTGCTTTGGACTTTTTACTTTTGCCTTATTTACTTTTTACTTTTACCTTGATTTACCTTTTTCCGCTAAACGGACCTGACGAAATCGTCTGAATAATCGGCAGATAAATCGCCAGCAGAATTGTAATCACGATGCCCGCCATAAAAACTAAAATCACGGGTTCGAGCAAACTCGTCAATTGTTCGAGCCGCACTTCAGATTCGGCATCGTAAAAGTTTGCCACTTCGTCGAGCATTTCCCTGAGACTTCCAGACTTTTCGCCGATTCCAATCATATCGAGCGCGAGTTCCGGCAGCCAGTTTGCTTTGTCCAGTGCTTCGGTAAAACCTCTGCCCTCGCGTATCAGTGATAAAACCGCTTGACTTCGGCGGCGCAGTTCGAGATTAGTGATTGATTCGGAAGCGATATTCCAGGCATCCGGCACGGTGATTCCGCCCGACAAAAGTGTCGAAAGCGAGCGGGCAAGCTGTGCCGTTGTCATTTGTTTTATCAAACTTCCGACAATCGGCAGACTCAATAAAAACTTGTGCAAAACGAGTTTTCCGCTCGGCGAGCGCAGCCAGATGACGAGCGCGAAAATCAAAACAAGAACGAGCGGCAAAAGCCACCAAATATTACCGGCAATAAAATTGGAAAACGCCAGAACGACAACCGTTACCGTTGGTAAACCGTTTTTCGTGCTTAAACCTTTGAACAATTCGGACATTCGCGGCACGATATAAAGCGTCAAAAACGCCACCATAAAAGAAGCCGCCGCCAGCAAAAACAAAGGATAAGCAATCGCGCCGCGCAGCTTTCGCGCCACGCCGACGTTGCGTTTCAAATAATCAACGTAACGCGATAAAACATCATCCAACGCGCCCGATTTTTCGCCCGCAAGCAAGGATGCCGTGTAAATTTTCGGAAATGTGCCTTGCGCTTCAAAGGCTTCGGACAAAGACACGCCGCTTTTGATTTTGTCTTCGATGTCCGCCAACATCACCCGCAGCGTCGAAGAACCTGAACGATTTTTCAGCAAGTTGATTGACTGCAAAACGGGAATTCCCGCCCGCAAAAGCGCGGAAAGCTGTTGATTGAAAAGCAGAAAATCACCCGGCTTGACGCGATTCTTTTTGCCCGCGCCGCCCATCGGCAAAATCGCAGACAAACCGCTCGCGGCATTTGAAACGGCAAAAACTCTGAAGCCTTCGCTTTCAAGCCGCGATTTCGCTTCGCCTGCGCCGGTCGCTTCGACCATCCGCGTCATAACTTCGCCCGAAGGCGTTCCCAAACGACAAATAAATTCAGCCATACGTTATTTTGGATTTTAGATTTTAGATTTTGGATTTATCCAAAAGCGCAAATTGAAAATTTTAGTTTGGATTGTCGAATGTCAAATTTGGTTTATCGAGATAATTTAAATTTGTCGATTTTTCTTTATTCTACCAATCCAAAATCCAAAATCTAAAATCCAAAATCAAATTATATCACGCATTTTGCCGATAAATGTTGCAAACGAATTTTTGCCGATGAATCTTTTTTCCATCGCACAACGAATCTTATTTTATTAACATCAAAAAAACATCTTGCAGAAACGAGTTGCCTTGCTTAGAATATAACTAGAATAAACGGAGAAATTATGGCTGTGAAAAATGTTTTATCCTTCAGTCGCTCGTGCCTCGCGCATCGGTGGATTTTACTTGTCGGTGTAATTTTGTTCGGCACGCTTGCGGCTTTTGCCCAAAATCCGCAGCCGACTCCGCCCGTGCAAGACACGGACGACAAACCGATTTCCGTGAAAACCGACCTTGTAACGCTGACATTAACCGTCACTGACCTTTACGGACGCTATGTTTCGGGCTTAGACAAAAAAGCATTTACCATTTCTGACAATAATGAAGAACAGGAAATTACTTTTTTCAGCGATTCCGACGCGCCGATTTCCATTGGTATTTTGTTCGACGTTTCCGGTTCGATGAACCGCGAGAAAATCAGCAAATCGCGCAAAGCGCTGGAAAAATTTATTAACACCAGTCATCCGTCCGACGAATACTTTTTGATTGCCTTTAACAATCGCGCCCAGCTTCTGCTCGACCGCTCGCGCGACGGCGATGCGGTTTTGCAAAAACTTACACTCGTTGAAACTAAAGGTAATACCGCGCTGTATGACGCTTGTTATCTTGGCATTGAGCGCGTCACTCGCGGAACTCGTCAGAAGAAAGCTCTTTTAATTATCAGCGACGGTCAGGACAATTCTTCGCGCTACAATTTCGGCGAAGTGCGCCGCCTGATGAAGGAATCTGATGTCATCGTTTATGCCGTCGGTGTTTTAGACGGAAGAGACGCGGGAAGTATGGAAGGAATGCAGGGACAAGCCTTCTTGGACGAACTCGCTTCGGTTACAGGCGGAAAATCTTTTTATCCGCAAACCGATGTCGAACTCGACGAAATTTTTGAACGCATCGCGCTCGAGCTTCGCCATCAATACTCAATCGGTTATACTCCGAAAGATTTCGCGCCCGACGGAAAATGGCACAAAGTAAAAACTAAGGTCAAACCTCCGCGCGGTCTTCCGCGTCTAACGGTTCGCAGTCGTGAAGGTTATTACGCCACGCCGACCACGAATTATAAATAATTTTAGCTTTTGGATTTCCGATTGAAAATGAAAAGAAAAATCTTGAACTTCTTTGTGCCGGTATTTTGCTTGATTCTTTTTCCGGTTTCGGCTTTTTATAATTTTTCCGTCGCAGGCGCGCAAACCACGCCCGCTTCGACTCGTCCGCGCCAAACCGTTTCGCCAACTCCAAAAACCATTGTTTCACCAAGTCCGCAAACTGCGGCAAAGTTAGCGGTTTCTCCGACCTCTACGCCGACACCGGATATAGATGACCCGAACGAGATTATCAAAATTGAAACTGAAGAGGTCAACTTAAATGTTCGCGTCGTTGATCGCAACAATCGTCCGATAAACAACTTGCGACAGGATGAGTTTAAGGTTTATGAAAATAATGTTTTACAGCCGATTACGGCTTTTTCAAAAGCCGAAGTTCCGACTAATTATTCCTTAGTAATTGATAATTCCGGCTCGCTCCGCCAGCAGCTCGATAAAGTTATTGAAGCGGGGAAAATTCTCATCGCCTCAAATCGTCCTAACGACGAAGCCAGTGTTATTCGTTTTGTCAGCTCGGAAAAAATCGAGATATTGCAGGATTTTACCAATAATAAACCCGAGTTAAACGACGCGCTTGAGAATCTTTTCATCGAAGGCGGAAAAACCGCGATTATCGATGCCGTTTATCTGGCGGCGGAAAGAACTGACAGCCACGACAAATCCCGCAATCCGAACGATAAAAAACGCCGCGCCTTGATTTTGGTTTCCGACGGCGAAGACCGCGACAGTTTTTACAAAGAGCAGCAGCTTTACGAACTGCTCCGCGAATCTGACGTGCAGATTTATGCTATTGGTTTTGTCGGCGATTTAGAAAAAGAAGGCGGATTTATCAGCAAAAGCCCGCAAGGTAAAGCAAAGGCTTTTTTGGAGAGACTGGCAACCGAAACCGGCGGCAAAGTTTATTTTCCGAGTTCAGTCAATGAACTCAACACCATCGCCCAGGACATTTCCAGCGAACTCCGCACGCAGTATTTGGTCAGCTACAGTCCGACCGACAAAGTGCAGAATAATGCATATCGAAATTTAAAAGTCGTGGTCGCCGATAGTCCGAAAAAGGAAAAACGGATTGCTATAACGCGCTCCGGCATAATCCGTTCCGGAGATGATGCCGGGAAACCGACTTTGCAAAAGAAAAACTAAGAAGCAAGTAGCAAGAAGCAAGAATTAAGTAGTAAGTAGTAAGAAGCAAGAGGAGAAATTCAACTGTCATTTCGTATCCTTTGAATGTAGCTGTTAAGCATTTTGCTAATTTCTTTCGCGTTTATTTTTAGATTTTCAGTATCTCCATAATTCAAATCTTTTACTAAAATTAAGTAGTAACGGCATTCTTCTAAAGAACCCTGCGCGATGTTATAAAAACGAAGTTTGTCGGCTTTACCCATTTTGTTAAAGCCTCCGGCGAAATTTGCCGGAACGGAAACCACCGCCCGGCGAAGTTGTGAAGTTAAACCGAATAATTCGCGCTTCGAAAAATTCTCTGTCACACGATAAATTTTCAAAACAAAAGCATGGGATTTCTTCCAAATTTCGACATCTTCAAAACTTTTCGCAAACGTCACAATCTTCTTCCTGTTACTTACTACTTAATTCTTTTACTTACTACTTAATTCTTGCTTCTTGCTTCTAATTACTACTTTCCCCTCACCGAGCCTGAAATTTTCTTGCGTGTTGTTTCGCCTGTTTTCAAAACGGAAATTCCCTCGTCAACCCCCGAATGCGGACGTGGAATGACGTGCGTCGCCACAACTGTTCCGACGCGCCGACCGGCAGCCGCGCCTGCGTCAACCGCCGCTTTGACCGCGCCGACCTCGCCGCGCACAATCGCCGTTACAAGTCCCGCGTCAATTTTTTCGTAACCGACAAGTTCGACGTTTGCGGCTTTGACCATTGCGTCTGCCGCTTCAATCATCGCCACCAAACCCATACATTCAACCATTCCGAGTGCTTCTTGCATTATGCGTATTCTTCCTCTAATTCTTCTTCAAAATCTTCTTCCGATTCTTCCGCCTCGTCGTCAAAATCTGCAAATTTGTCGTCGTCAAACTTCGGCGCGTCTTCGGGAATTGCGGAAACCTTTCGATAAAAAATAGTTCTGGCTTCCTGACGAATTTTGCGCCCGAAAACTCTTTTCAAACCTTCGGTCAAAACTCTGTCGAGTCGCGCTTTTAAATAATCGAGGCGCGGCATAACTTCCGCAAAATATTCCAAATCTTTCGGCACATAAATTTCGCGCCAGCCGAGTTCGAGAAAAACCATCAAATATCTGGCTTCGAGTTCAGAATCGCATTCAAAAACACGGCGTTTCGTATGAACCTTCCAACCGAAGAGGTCTTGTTCCATCCGCAATTCGCCAAAACACGAATAACCGACAAGTTCGCGTTTGACCAAATTTTCGCGTCCTTGCGAAAGAACTTTGTCGGCGTAAAATTCGCCAAAACCTTCAGTTCGTTTTTTTGGTTTTTCCGTCGCTTCTTCAGCCATTTTTACTCGTGTCCGTTTTGAAAATCGTCTAAAAGATTTTCGGCTAAAGCAATTCCCAAACTTCCGCCGTTTTTCTTCGACTTTTTCCCGACGCTTTTCGCTTTTTCAAGGCGCGATTTTACCAAATCAATCACCGCGCGATAAACCGCCAGATGTTCTTTTTCGCTCAAACCAAGAATATCCTGCAAAACGATTTTGTCCAACTCCAAACGGTCGGTTTTTACTTTTTCAAACGCGACTTCCTCGGGCGAATTCGCGCCGAGTTCTTGAAAAATTGTTAAAGTATCACGTTCTAAAAGTCCGATTTTCTCAATCGCTTCTTTATGTTTTTGTAAATCTTCCAACTTTGGAATTAAAAGTTTAGCAGCCACATAAACATCTACATCAAGCGGCGCACCGCCGCCGCCAGGCTGACGTGCGATAATTTCAAGCCAAAATGCAATCAAAGTTGAATTTAAAACAAGCGTGATTATTTCCGCAAATTCCTTATTTTTTGGCTCAATTCCGTAAAGATTTTTATTTATCGAAACTCTTTTTGGGTTTTGGAAAACAATGTGTCGTTGGCGAAATCTTTGCGGAAAAGCAATTAAATCGGCAATATCGTTTCCTAAGTCAAACCAACTTCTTTTCGGTTCACGCGAAGCGCAAGTCGGACGTTTGTTAAAAGCGTTTTCTTCCGATTCACCTTTTGCAATATATTTTCCGATATTCTTTTGGTCTAACTTTTCCCGCTTGCCTTTAATAAACAGAACTAGATTTTTGAGTTTCTCCGGTTCGATTGTCGGTTTAGATACTTCTTGTGCTTTTAAGAGAATTTTGTTTGTGATTTTTTTGCCGTTCTCGTTTTTGTGATGCCAAAATTCCTTCTCGATTTCTTTACGATTGATTTCCGCTTCAGTCAAATAGAAAAACTCATTCGCGCCCGTTTTGATGCCGAACCGAACTTTCGCCAATGTTTTGAGCGGAACAAGTTTGTCTTTGCATTTCCGCAAAATCTCAAAGAAAATATCCGGCGCACGCAGATATTTTCCCCATTTCGCGCCGATGTATTTTTTCTCTTCTGCGTCAAAGCCTTCTTCGTAAAGCTCGCTTTGCAGAATCGGATAAATACGAAAATCATCGTTCTCGTAAATTTTGCGATGATTTAAAACCGTATCGCAAAAATCCTCAATCGCGTGTTGTCGTTTAACTTCTTCGCCTTTTTTGTCGGAAGTCGGCGGAATAAAAGAACGCAAAGGCTTTTTCAAATAAACAAACCGCGCCGGATTTTTATCACGTTCTTCTTGGTTTGAACATTTTTCCAAAATCACGATGCACGTATTGACATCGGCTTCGGCAAACCAGCGTTCGATTTTCGATTCGATAATGGCGACGATTTTATAATTTTTTAAGAAAAATTCTTGAAGCCCGCGCCCGTAATCGGTGTCGAGCCACGAATTTGAAACGATAAAACCAAATTTGCCGCCTTCGCGCAAAAACTTCCAGCCGTGAACAAAAAAGAAAGCGTGAATACCGGCGCGTTTGCTTAAATCCGCGATTTTCTTACCGCCGATTTTAACCGCGCCTTCAATCAGATTTTCTTTGTATTCGACATCTTCGAGCGCGAGTTCGGCGATTTCTTCCTGTCTGGTGTAAGGCGGATTTCCGACAATAGCGTCGAATTGTTTCGGGTAAACCAGATTGCGTTCCTTGCCGCTCAAAGTTAAAGCCACGCTCGTTCGCCACGCTTCCAAATCAATACCGTCCGCGCCCGTTTTGATATTGAAAAAATCCTCCTGAATGACGTTCGGATAATTTCGGTCAACCGCTAAATCGTTGATTGCCAGATTGATAATCGAAAGACTCGCCGGAAATTTGGCGATGTCGTTTCCCCAAATCGTATCGAGAATTTCTTCGTGCGTTCGGCGTTTGTTCATCAGCTTTTTGTGCTGATACGCGCGAACCAGAAAAGTTCCCGCGCCGCAAGAAGGATCGAGCGTGATGTCGTTTTCGTGTTTCAGACAGAATTTTAGAATCAAATCTACAACGTCCGCGCTCGTAAAATACTGCCCGAAATTGTGACGTTCTTCACCCGGAATTAAGCGTTCAAAAATCCGCCCGATAATGTCGAATCCGAGTTCGGCAAGATTGTAACGACTAAGTAGCGCGACGAGTTTTTTGATTTCTTCGATAACTTCTTTCGAGTCGGGAAACGCCAATTCATCAACAAAATCAACGTTAAAAACATTTTCGTAATCAATTTTCAGAGCTTCGTTAAAATAAGTTTGCAGGTGTGTTTGCAAAATCGCGCCTTTCGTCAGACTGTTTGGAATTTCCAATTTATCGAGGTCGTTCGGGCGTTTTGTTTGCAAACTGTCGTAGAAAAGAATTTTATTGACGAGCAAGTAAGAAGCCTGCCGCGCCGCTTTTTCAAAATCGTCAAAACCGCCCGCGAAATTCCAGCTTTGGTCAAAAAACCACTTTGCCAGACGCTTGAGAAATTCCGCGTCTTCGCCGCATTTGTCTTCGATAATCTGACTGTAATAATGCGTCAGAAGATTGATTTTCTCTTGCAGTTTATTGATTAAAAGTTCGTCAACCGGAATTTGCGGCTCGGCTTCTTTCCCCGTGTGGACGTTGTAAAGTTTAACGAGAAATTCTTCGAGGTTTTTTTTAATTCGTTCGCGGTTGCGCGTCGGTTCCAGTTCGTCAAGCGTCGTTAAATCCGAAAGCGTGTAGGTATTTATAATCTGCTGCTCTTCGGGCAGCATTTGATTAACTTTAGCCGTGTCAAACCAGACGAGTTTGCGAAAATTGAGCAAAACGAAATATTTTGCGTTTCTCCTGGTCGCTTTTTGTCGGGCAGGTTCTTTTAAGTTTTCTTCGTGGTCGAAAACATCGAAGTTTGGACGTTTCGCTTCAAACAAACAAAGACAATCTTCGCTTCGGCGCGAAGAATAAATTTCCATATCGGGAAATTTGTTGTCTTTGCCGGAAGTTTCGACAATCGGCAAACCCAAATCCAAATTGTTTCTTTCGATTATCTCGCGCGTCCACGACATCAAAATCGCCACCGCGCTTCGCTCGGTAATGTGAGTTTTGTTGGAAGTCTTCATCCGTGATTCAGAATTGAATTTCCTCGAGATAATTTTTCCTTCGCAAAAAAAGCAAGCGCAAAAATAAGCAAGAAATCATTGCAATCCGCAAGAAAATTTCGCTAAACCTCGCCGGGAAAAATATGCCAAATGCAATCTTCGATTTTTTCTTCAAATTTATTTCATACGCACTGCCAAAAACAAAATGACGGCTGCAAAAATCGTCAAAAAAACTGCAACTAAAATAAACCACTTGTTCGGTGTATTTTCGTGTTCTTCCCAAACTACTTCAACTTTCTTCGGCTGAATAACTTTGGATTTCCTGCGCATTGCCGCCGCCGATTTCAATTTAGCTTCTTTGTTAGAACTCGATTTTTCTATCGGCTTTGCTATCGGTTCTTCGACGAAAATTTCTCTAACTTCTTGTTTTGTCTCTACTTTGCTGTGCTTAAACTCAGTACCGTTTTCGTTTTCCGCAGATATATCTTCTTGAAATCGGATATTATTGACTGTTTCAATTTTGTCATTTTTAGCGACGGCAATTTCAGAAGCAACCTCGCCGCCGCAGTTGTAGCAAAAAAGTGCGCCCTTTCGCACATCTGCGCCGCAAGCGTTGCAAACCTGATTTTCAATCGTTGTTTCAGCCATTTTTCAGTAGTCAGAAACCAGAAAACAGTTAAGTAAAAAATCCGTTTATTCTGAATTCTGGATTCTGACTTCTGTATTCTGATTATTATGTTTTCGCAAAAATTTCTTTTTCCTCGCCCAAATCGCGTGCCGAAGGCGTGATAATGGTTTTCGGTGAAATATAAATTTTCGCGCCCGTTTCGACGGCTTTTTTCACATCATCTTCGCTGACAAAATCAACCGCGTTCGGTTTTGCGCCGTTTGAGCCTGCGGTTTCGACATTAGCGACTTGATGAATAATTGTTTTGACTTCGCCGTTTGAAGCGGTCGTTTGATTGTTTGCGGTTTCGGTTGGACTTTGGGCTTCATCGGGTGTTTCGGAGATTTTGTTCCGCAAAAATTTATCAACCAGTGCGGCAATTTCTTTACGTTTTACCGTTCGACGGTTTTCGACTTGCGATTTTATTTCTGTAATTTCTGAATCCACATTACGCAATCCCAAATCCGCAATCGGCAGGCTTTGGACTTTGGATTTTGGACTTTGGACTGAAACAGGTTTCGTTTCAAACGCCACGCGCTTGATGTCCATTAAATGAATCGGCGAAACATTATCGCTCGTTACGTTTCCGCCCCAGGAGCCGCAGCCCAAAGTCATCGAAGGAGCTAAATCGGTGGAAAATCCGATTGCGCCGTGTGTCGTCGGTGAATTTATAATCACGCGTGATGCGGGCATTTGTTTGCCGTAAGTGATTGCGGCTTCGCGCGATTCAGTGTGCATTCCCGCCGTGTGTCCCATTCCGCCGAACTGCAGAATTTCCAGACATTTTTGCGCGCCTGCTTCGATTCCGTCAGCAACGAAAAAAGCTAATGTCGGCGAAAGTTTCTCAATTGACCATGGGAAATCTCGCCCGACTCCGCCGCAGTCGGCAAGCAAACAGCGCGTCGCGGGCGGAACTGAAATTCCCGCTAGGTTTGCGATATATTCGGCGGATTTGCCGACGATGCCCGGATTTAGAGTTCTCTGCGGCGTGAGCAAGATTTGTCCGACCGCATCGGCTTCGGCTTGATTCAAAAAATGTCCGCCTTGCAGTTTGAATTGCTCGCGGACTTGATTAGCAACGGGCGCGTCGGCAACGACCGATTGCTCGGACGCGCAAATCGTGCCGTTGTCAAAACAAGTTCCGGTCAAAATATCGCCGACGGCTTTTTCAACGTTTGCCGTTTTTTCAATAAAAACCGGAACGTTTCCGGGTCCGACACCGAACGCCGGTTTGCCCGAAGAATACGCGGCGCGAACAAGTCCCGTTCCGCCAGTCGCTAAAATAACCGCCGTGCGTTTATGCTTCATCAAAGTTTCCGTGCCTTCGATTGTCGGATTTGACAAACATTGAATCGCATCGGCGGGAAGCCCTTCTCTGACCGCGACTTCGCGCATAACTCTGGCAGTTTCGGTAATCGAACGCGCGGCTGACGGATGCGGTGAAAGAACGATTGTGTTACGGGATTTGATGGCGATAATTATCTTGAAAATCGCCGTTGAAGTCGGATTCGTCGAGGGAATAATCGCAGCGACGACACCGCGCGGGCTGGCTATTTCGACAATGCTTTCACTTTCTTTGACGACACCGACGGTTTTCAGATTACGAAAATAATTCCAAACGTCTTCGGATGCAAAACGATTTTTCTCGCGTTTGTCATCGGCTTTTCCGAAACCCGTTTCTTCGCACGCCATCGAGCCGAGACGCAGCGAGGCGCGCAGCGCGACTTGCGCCATCGCTTCGCAAATGCGGTCAATTTTCGCCTGGTCAAATTTCGCAACTTCCTGAAACGCCAGATACGCGGCTTCTACCGCGTCACTCGCTTCCTGTTGCGAAACAGGATTTTTATCGCTCATACTTACGTCAATTACGAATTACGAATTACGAGATTGAGCTAAAAAATTCGTAATTCGTAATTTGAAATTCGTAATTATTTTGTTCTGCTTTTAGCCGCGTCGCGCGTGGTCGAAACAGCCGAATCGTCATTTGCGCTTCCCGCGCCAAGTTGACCGCGCGAGCCGCCTTGAACTGCTTTTTCGTCCGGGCTGTAACCGACACCTTTCGGTAAAACTCTTTCGACTTCGCCGTGCGGACGCGGAATAACGTGAACGCTGATAAGTTCACCGACGCGACGCGCCGCCGCCGCGCCCGCATCCGTCGCCGCTTTGACCGCGCCGACATCGCCGCGCACGAAAATCGTTACATAACCCGCGCCGATGTATTCCTTGCCGATTAAATCGACATTAGCGGCTTTGACCATTGCGTCCGCCGCTTCGACCGCGCCAACGAAACCTTTGGTTTCGACCATTCCGAGTGCTTCTAAAGCCATTCTCTAATCCTCACTTTTAATTTTGTTTGTAAATTTTAATACAAGATTTGAATAAAGGCTAAAAGTATCACGCGCCTTAACCAATAATCAAGCGCACGTTCCGCACAAAACCGCGCTAAAGAATTGACATCCGCGCTTTAACAACGTTATATTTCAACACATAAGACAGAGTTTTGTTTTTTACACAGCAAAAGGATATTTAAATAAAAAATGTCATTAACTCTCGGCGAAAAACTGCGGCAAGCGCGGGAGGCGCGTGGTATCACCTTAAGCGAAGTGGCTGAACAGACACGCATTTCACCGTTGTATATCGAATCTATCGAGAATGATGACTACCGAAGTTTGCCGGGCGGAATTTTCAACAAAGGATTCGTCAAATCCTTTGCCAAATACGTCGGCGTTGACGAACAGGAAGCATTGCAGGATTATGCAAGTCTGGCTGCCAATCAAGGCAACCAAATCGCAGATGAGCCACGAACATATCGCCCTGAAGTTTTAACCGATGAGCAGAGTTCTGCCTCGTCGCTTCCGACGATTATTTTTGCCGTGATAATTTTGGGATTGATGACCGGCGGAATTTTATTTCTGGTTAAATACCTGCAAAATAACCCGAACGGTTCGACACCGGAATCGGCAAATACGACAACCGAATCAAATGCGAATATAAATTTGCTGTCTAATACAAACGCTGCAACTCAGACCGTGCCGTCAATGAGCGCGTCAAAAATTGAATTTAAGGCTTTGAAAGCACCGGTTTCTGTTGCCTCCGTCTCGGACGATAGAAAAACGAGCAGCTTAATCACGCCCGGAAAACCGGCTGTTTTCGAGCCGAAACAGAATTTAAGGATAAGTTATTCAAAATCCCAAGCGCAAAATGTTCAGATGATAATCAACGGCAAGCAAATAAATTTGCCGTCTGCGCCGGCAAATCCGAATCGTAACGCCATTGAGCTGGAAATTACGAATGACAATCTCAAGCAGATTTGGGAAAGCGGCGCGATTAGCTTTAATGCAAACCCGACCGCGACACCGAAATAGCGAGTTTTATGCGACTTTTTTGTCGGTTAAAATTGAAAAGTTTTCTTTAAAATTTGAGTAAAATTACGCCCGCCGGAAAAGTGCGGGTTTTTTGTTATATTTTATTATTTTGTAATGTTATGAATATCGAAGAAATAAAAGAAGGTCTGACATTTGACGATGTTTTACTCGTTCCCGCTTACTCGGAAATTTTACCGGGTGACACCGACACCTCGACCAAGTTTTCGCGCAACATCAATTTGAACATTCCGCTCTGCTCATCTGCAATGGACACTGTAACCGAAGCCGGTTTGGCAATCGCGCTCGCCCAGCAAGGCGGAATCGGCGTGATTCATAAAAATTTTTCCATCGAGCGTCAAGCCGAAGAAGTTGACAAAGTAAAACGGAGCGAATCGGGAATGATTGTTGACCCGGTAACAATTGGCGATGACCGCACGGTTTCCGAAGCGTTGAGCGTAATGCAGCGATTCAAAATCAGCGGCATTCCCGTCGTTGACGCGAACAATTTGCTGGTCGGAATTATCACCAACCGAGATTTGCGTTTTGAAACCCGATTCGACATTCCCGTCTCGGAAGTGATGACCAAACAGCCGCTCGTTACAGTTCCGGTCGGCACGACTTTGAACGAAGCAAAGGTAAAACTGCAAAAACACCGCATCGAAAAACTTCTTGTAGTGGACGACGGCGGGCTTTTGAAAGGTTTAATCACAGTCAAAGACATTCAAAAAGCCATTCGCTATCCGTTTGCGGCAAAAGACGAACTCGGACGACTTCGCGTAGCGGCGGCAATCGGCGCAACCGGCGATTACATGGAGCGCGCCGAAGAGCTTATTAAATCTCGCGCCGACGCAATCGTCATTGATACTGCTCACGGACACAGCTCGCGCGTCATCGAAGCTGTCAAAAAAGTCAAACAAAAGTTTTCTGATTTTGAAATTATCGCCGGAAACGTCGCAACTGCCGAAGCAACCAGAGCATTGATTGATGTAGGAGTTGACGCGGTTAAAATCGGAATCGGTCCCGGCTCGATTTGCACAACGCGCGTCGTTACCGGCGCGGGCGTTCCGCAAATTACGGCAATCATCGAATGCGTCGAAGCCGCAAAAGTTTCGGGCGTTCCGATTATTGCCGACGGCGGCGTGAAATTTTCAGGCGACGTGGCAAAAGCGATTGCGGCGGGCGCGGATACGGTGATGATTGGTTCGCTATTTGCCGGAACTGAAGAAGCACCGGGCGAAGTCATTCTTTTTCAAGGACGGAATTTCAAAACGTATCGCGGAATGGGTTCAATCGGCGCGATGAAAAAAGGCTCGTCAGACAGATACGCGCAGGAAGGAACAGTTTCCGATTCAAAATACGTTCCCGAAGGCATCGAAGGTCGCGTCGCTTATAAAGGTACTTTAGCGGAAATGGTAACTCAGCTTGTCGGCGGACTTCGTTCGGGAATGGGTTACACGGGCTGCAAAAATATCAAAGAATTACAGGAAAAAGCGCGTTTCGTTCGGATAACTTCGGCAGGCTTACGGGAATCGCACGTTCACGACGTGATTATTACAAAAGAAGCACCAAATTACCGCCTTGAAAGCTGATGTTGGTAGGCGCAAGGCATAAAAAAGTTTAGCCGCGAATTACACGAATAGCACGAATAAAATTTTTCTTTTGCGGTTTTTGTATTTTTTGCGGCTATTTTTAATCCTGCGCCAAAGTCAATAAATTTTCCCATTCTTCATACAGCGATTTAGTTTTTCGGTCGGTTTCGTTGTATTGCGAAGAAATTTCGGCTAGCTTTACGTGGCTTGAAACAACTTCCGGCGAACTCATCTGTAACGTCAGTTTTGCCAAATCTTCTTCGAGTCGCGGAATTTCCGTTTCGATTTCCTTTATTCGCCGTTCATTTTTGAGCAATTGGTTCTTAGAAAATTGTCCTTTGTCATTTGTCGTTTGTTCTTTGTTAGTTGCTGTAATGTTTTGTCCGCCTCGCAAATGGCTTTGGGCTTTGGGCTTTGGGCTTTGGACTTCGCGCTTTTGACTTTGCGCTTCGCGCCAATCGTGAAACTCAGAATAATTTCCGTTGTAAATCTCGACTTTGCCGTTGTCTTCAAACGAGAAAATCTGCGTCGAAACCTGGTCGAGAAAAAATCGGTCGTGGCTGACGGTTAAAATCGTGCCTTGATAAGTTTGCAGCGCGCTTTCGAGTGCTTCGCGCGAAGGTATGTCGAGATGATTGGTCGGCTCGTCCAAAACCAAAACATTTTTTTGCGAGAAAATAAGTTTTGCCAACGCGAGTCTTCCCTTTTCGCCGCCTGATAAATCCGCAACGCGTTTAAAAACGTCTTCGCCGACGAACAAAAATCTTGCCAGAAATGAACGCAACGCGCCGTTTTCCGCGAGCGGCGCGACGCGACGAAGCTCTGTGATAATTTCGTTGCGGTTGTCTAAATCTTCAAGCTGCTGCGAATAATAACCGATGTCGGTTTTCGCTCCCCAAATTATTTTGCCCGCAAGCTCGCGGTGGCTGCCCAGAATCGTTTTCAAAAACGTCGTTTTTCCCGTGCCGTTTCCGCCGATTATTCCAAGACATTCGCCTCTGTGAAGCGTGAAATTTATATCCCGCGCCAGAACATTTTCGCCATAGCCGATTGCCAAATCTTCAGCCGTCAGAACATTTACACCCGCGCGTTCGACTGCTTTAAGATTGAAATTTCCGCTCGATTTTTCGACTGTGGCGGCTTCGACGCGCTCCATACTTGCCAGCATCGTGCGGCGCGATTTGGCTTGTTTGGTTTTTTGTCCGGCGAGATTTTTGCGGATAAATTCTTCGGTTTTGTTGATATACGCTTGCTGGTTTTCAAATTCGCGCTGCTGCTGCTCGCGTCTTATTTCTCTCTCGACTAAAAATTTCGAGTAATTTCCAACGTATGAAACGGCTTTTCCCTGTTCGATTTCGAGGATTTTTCGGCAGGTTCGGTCGAGAAAATAGCGGTCGTGGCTGATGATGACGTAGGATTTTTCGTATGTCTGCAAAAAATCTTCGAGCCATTCGACCGCATTCACGTCAAGATGATTCGTCGGCTCGTCGAGTAATAATACGTCAGGATTTGAAAGCAGAAGTCGCGCCATTCCGAGACGATTTTTTTGTCCGCCCGAAAGATTTTTCGTTTCCCAATCCCAAGTTTCTTTTGCAAAACCCAAACCCAAAAGGATTGCTTCGGCGCGTGCCGTGTATGTAAAACCTTCTTCGTGTTCAAATTCGGTTTGCAGTTCGGCGTATCGATTGAGAATTTCATCTGTTGCGTCGCGCGCCATTTCCGTTTCAAGCCGGCGCATTTCAGCTTCGATGTCGTGCAGGAGTTGGAATGCGGAAAGCGCGGCGGTGTGAACTGTTTCGTTTTCAGTAAAATCAACGTGCTGTTCGAGAAGCCCGATTTTTAGATTGCTTGTTTTATGGACTTCGCCCGAATCAGGCGTTTCCGCTCCGGTAATTATCCGAAAAACGGTCGTTTTGCCCGCGCCGTTTCGTCCGACAAGTCCGATTTTCTCGTTCGGATTTATCTGGAACGACACGCCGCGCAAAATTTCTTTTCCGCCGTATGATTTATAAATGTCGGCAAGTCTGAATAACATAAAAAAATAGTAGTCAGAAATCAGAAATCAGTCGTCAGTATAAGAAATTAATCACTGACGACCGACGGCTGAAAACTGACTACCGGAAGTCAATTTCGCCAAATCAGCTATTTTGTTTTGTTGGTATTTGCTGAAGAATTGGTGTCAACTTTAGCATTTGAATTCACGCTTGCATTCGCATTAGCTGTTAGATTAGCATTTGTGTTGGTAACCGCATTAGTATTGGCAATCGGCGTTTCGGCACTTGCCGGACGCGCGCCGCTCAATTCATTCGGACTATCAACTACCCTTTTCGCCAGAAAATTTTCTATTTTGGCTTCATTCATCGCCATTGCCTGATAAGAAGCGGCGAGAAGCTGTTTGCGGGCATTGATAAGCGAATCGGTAACTTGCTGGCGAATTCCCGGACTTTCGAGTGTTAAATTTTCGTCCTTGTCGCTGCGCTCTTGAAGTTTCAGAATGTAAAATTTGCCTTGCGTCTGCGCAATTTGAATTTGTCCAATCGGAAATTTCGGGTCCATCAAACTTGCGGCAACTTGCGGAGGAAAATTTTGTTTTAACTCTTCTTCCGAAATGTAACCCAAATCTCCTCCCTGAAGACGGCTTTGGTCTTCGCTTTTCTCACGCGCAATAGCGGCGAAATCTCCGTTTTGTTTTAACTGATTGATAATTTCATTTCCCTTCAGAGCGGCTTCCTGTTCATTTTTGGTCGTATCGCCTTCGCCGCTATTAGACGGGTCAATTACAATTGCCGCAAGTTTAACGCCTCTTTTCTTAACGAATGCTTCTTTATTACCGTTATAAAATGCTTCGATTTCACTGTCTTTCGGCGGTTCAATTTTGCCGGTTACTTTGTCAACAAGCTGTTTGATTGCAAGATTTCTTTTGATTTTTTCCCGCAGAGAGGCTTCCGTTTCGTTTGCCTCTTTCATTCTTTTATCAAATTCTTCGGCAGACATTCCGCTTGAAGTTTTCTGTTTGTTCAGTTCGACGATAACATCTTCATCCTTCAGAACAACTCCTTCTTTTTCAGCCTTTTGAAACATTACTTCCTGCTGTATCAACCCTTCCAACACTTGCAGACGCGCCTGGGCGAGTTCGAGCGGCGAAAGTTTCGCTTCCTGTCCTTGTGCCTGCACTTTAATAGCACGCTCGACTTCTTCCATTTTGATTGCTTTACCGTTGACGGTCGCAGCCGTTTCCGCGCTGCCAGCCGCACTTCCGTCGCCGGAAGCGGCACGGTCACAAGCGTTTAAGGCAAACGCGGCAAACGCTAAAAAGGCGATTGTAAAAATCTTTATATTAAATTTATACACTGTGGATTTTGCTCCTTGAAAATTAACAATATCTCTCATTACTTGCTTATCTTAAATTTATTTGTTATAAATCTTGTTTTTGAGTTTATCGAAAAACTCGTTTCTTTATACCTCGTTATTTTATTTTGGAGGCTTTATAATTATGGCAAAACGATGCGATGTCTGCGGCAAAGGTCCGCAATTCGGAAACAATGTTTCGCACGCGAATAATAAAACTCGCCGTCGCTTTAACCCGAATCTGCAATCGGTTCGCGTCCAACTTCCCGCAGGCGGAAACGGACGACAAAAAGTTTGCACTCGTTGTATTAAAGGCGGCAAAATTGTCAAAGCAGCGTAGATTCATCTGAGACTCGTCTCAAAAGTTAATTGCCAAACGTGCGATTCGATTCGGGCGTTTGGCTTTTTTCATTTGCCATTTAGTATTAAACATTCATCAGAAATATTATTGTCAAATGGTCAATGATAAATGTTAAATGACTGCGATGCACTCGATTTCAACCCGCGCGTCTCTCGGCAATCGCGCTGCTTGAACGGTTGCTCGCGCCGGTTTGTTTTCGCTGAAAAACTCTGCATAAACTTCGTTCATCGCGGCAAAATCATTCATATCCGCTAAGAATACGGTTGTTTTGACGACATTGTTCAAACTCGTTTCCGCCGCTTCTAAAACAGCACTCAAATTCTTTAAAACTTGTCGTGTTTGTTCGGCAACTTCTTCTGACACAAATTCTCCGGTTTGCGGGTCGAGCGGGATTTGTCCCGAACAAAAAATCAAATTTCCCGTCTTTACAGCCTGCGAATATGGTCCGATTGCCCCCGGCGCGTTTTCAGTCGAAATAGTTTCTTTCACAAATAGTTTCGCCTTTGTTTTCTTCTTTAATAATTAAGCAAAAGGCGAATTTTAACAGATAAAAAGTGAAAAGGAAAGTTTGGGAAAGGCAAATTGCGGATTTCAAATTCCATGTTTTCAAAATCTTTGTTTCCACACCTATAATTCTAGAATTTGGAATTTGGAATTCTTAAGAATTCATTCTTTCGACGGCAATTACGCCCGGAACTTTTTCAATCGAGCTAACAACTCTATCAAGATGTTTTTTATCGAAAACCTCGATAGTTACTTCAATCAAACCCCGGTCATCTTTTGAAACATTAGCACGCGCGTCCCGGATTCCGGTTTTGATTTCGGCAATCGCATTGGTAATTCCGGCGAGCATTCCCGTTCGATTTTCAGTTGTTGCAAGCAACCGCACGGATTGAATGTGCTTTGCGTCATTTTTCGCCCATTCCACTTCGACGATGCGGTCTCTATTAATCATTAATTGCTGGACGTTTTTGCAGTTTTTGTTATGCACGACAATTCCCTTTCCGAGCGAAATATAACCGATAATGTTTTCGCCGGTCAGTGGATTGCAACAGCGTGCGCGATTGGTCAGCAAATTATCGATACCTTTGACGATAATCGCGTCTTCGCCCAAACCGATAAATTTCTTGACGGCTTTGACGCTGCTTTCGAGCCGCGTTTCCTTTTTCTTGTCCGGGTCGAGTTCGGCAAATTTTTCCGCACCCAAAAATTTTGCCAATACATTACGCGGCAGAGTTTTTCCGTAACCGATTGAAGCTAACAAATCTTCGCCTCTGCCCAAACCGTATTCGTTGGCGATACGTTTTAATTCATCGGGATTTAGTAATTTTTTTTGCGCGACGTGAAATTTGAGTGCTTCCTTTTCCAGCAGTTTGCGCCCGATGTCGATGGATTCGACGCGCTGCTGTTCGGAAATCCAATGGCGAATGCGATTTCTGGCTTTGGAAGTAACGACACTGTTCAACCAATCGCGGGAAGGTTTGGAATTAGGCGTGGTCAAAATTTCGACGACATCGCCGTTTTGCAGTTCGGTCTTTAAAGGCACGATACGACCTTTTATCTTCGCGCCGGTGCAGGTGTCACCGACTTCAGAGTGAATCGCGTAGGCAAAGTCGAGCGGAGTCGATCCCCGCGGAAGCTGTATAACTTTGCCCATCGGCGTAAAAGCATAAACATCTTTCGGATAAAGGTCTAGCTTGAGAGATTCAATAAAATCTTCCGAATCCTCCGATTCATTGTTGCTTTCGACAAGCGGAAGAAGCAGTTTCTCGACGGTTTTCCGCAGTTCATCGAGGGCTTCGTCTTCCTCGCGTTTGCCGAGTTTGCTTTCCTTATATTTCCAGTGCGCCGCCACGCCTTCTTCAGCGACGTGGTGCATTTCTTCGGTGCGAATCTGAACTTCAAAGGATTGTCCGCTGTCGCCGATAACCGATGTATGAAGCGATTGATACAAGTTATCGCGCGGAATCGCAATCCAATCTTTAAAGCGTTCTGGCACGGGTGTCCATAAATCGTGAACGACGCTCAAAGTCAGATAGCAGTTTTTTTTATCGTTCGGCGTGATAATGCGTGCGGCGATTAAATCATAAACCTGTTCGATAGTCAGCTTTTGTTTTTTTAATTTTTTCCAAAGTGAATACAGACGTTTGACGCGCCCTTGAATTTCGATAAAAGGCACATCATTTTCCGTAAGATTTACCCGAATCGTATCGGTGATTTTATCAAGCGCGGCTTCGAGTTCGGGACGGCGGGCTTCGATTTCTTTGGATAATTTTTTATATTCTTCGGGGTAAAGATTTTGGAACGATAAATCTTCGAGTTCGCTGCGGACTTTCCCCATTCCCAGACGGTGCGCAATCGGCGCGTAAATGTCGAGTGTTTCCTGGGAAATACGGGCGCGTTTTTCGGGCTTTAGAAACTGCATTGTCCGCATATTGTGCAGACGGTCGGCGAGTTTGATAAGCACGACGCGCACGTCCGTTATCATCGCCAAAACCATTTTACGCACGTTTTCCGCCTGCTGTTTTTCCTTTGACAAATCGCTGATGTGCGCGATTTTAGTTAAGCCATCAACAAGTCGGGTAATTTCATCGCCGAAATACTCGCGGATGGTTGAGAGGTCAACCAGAGTGTCTTCGACGACATCGTGCAAAAGCCCGGTCGAGACGCTGGTTTCATCGAGCCGCATTTCCGCCAAAATGTCCGCGACTTCCAAAGGATGGACAAGATACGGTTCGCCCGAAGCGCGTTTTTGCCCGCGGTGATGCAAAGCGGAAAAAAGATATGCCCGCCGAATTAATTCTATATTAGAATCAGGACGGTTATTCTCTACCTTTTCGATAACGTCTTCGATGCGAATCATATACATCTAACATTTATCATCTAACATTTACCATTTTGCAAAAAGATCTGACAAAAAGCCTGAAATTCTGATAAATGTTAGATGATAAATGAAAAGGCGACACTCAATTTTCATTGTAATTGAGTATCACCTTTCTTAAAAGCCTGACCTGAAAAACCTACTTTTTATTTGCGGCAGCTTCCTTAGCTTCCTGTTCAGCTTTTAGCGCGTCTTCTTTAGCTTTCTTTTCATTAGCCAGTTCAGTAAATCTTTCTTTGGCTATTTCGGCTTCCGCTTTAAGTCTGTCTTTTTCAGCCGTATTGCCTTCCATTTCGGCAAGACGCATTTGCTGAATCAGCATATTCGCTTTGTAAGACCAGACAGCGTCATTATTTGTGTCGAGTTTTTCCGCTCTGTTCACAAGTTCAGTGCCTTCAGCCGCACACTGTTTTAGTTTTTCATAATCTTCGGGATTTTCCGGCTTGCTGAATACAAATACAGGTTTCCCGTCTTTCGTAACTGTTTTCTTGACCGGCTCGACATCGCTAATGTCATTGGCGCACGAATATTTCTTGGCGGCGAGTTTGGTTAATGTTTCGGCGCGTTGAACGGGCGGAACTTTCTCGTTATTTGCGCGGTCGGTTACCCATTTAAGCCATTCATCATTTCTATTCAAATTTTCCAAAAGATTGGCAACGGCATTAAAGGAACTTTGGTCGGCAACATCTTCAGCTAGAACCTGTTTGTATTCTTGAATTGCTTCATTTGCCTTGTCTTCATTTCGACGATTTCCGATATATATCGAATGCAGCGTTCGGGCTAAAAACAATTGAGCGGTTTTGCCTTCTTTGGTTGTGCCTTGCGGGTCACGGGCAATTGCATCACGAAATAGTTGTTCCGCTTCTTGAAATTTCCGGTCTTTGTATGCCTTTCCACCGTCAACTAAGTTTTTTCTGGTTATAATTCGGTTGTAATACGAGCAATTTGCTCCTATTAAAACCGTAGATAAGATTAAGATAACTATCCCTACACGAGAGAATCTCATTTTTCGACTCCATTTGTAGCTTAAAGCAACAGAAACCAAAGTTTCCCACTTTAGTTTCCGCTGATTATTAAGCTGAAATTATTGTTCTAAATCGTCAATCTGCAACCCGATTGGTTGTGCGCCCGCCTGTTTCGCTGCATCTATTACTCTAACCACATCTCCGTATTTTACCGAACGAGGTGATTTGATAAATAAAGTCTTTTCAACTTCATTCGTACCTTCACGAAATGCGCCGTTGGCTTCTCTTTGCTTAAACTCCGCTAATAACCTTTCAGTTAAAGGACTAGCATCTGAAACATCACCCATTGGCTCGTTGTTCAATGTAATTTTACTGTCGGATTTATTAATTGCCACCACTAAAGTTAACGGATTTGGTTTTGGATTCACCTGTTGATCTTCCGGTTTCGGTTCTGCCGGAACTTTCGCCTCGAAGCGGCTCGGCTTCAAAGGTGTAATTACCATAAAAATAATTATAAGCACCAGTAAAACGTCAATCAAAGGTGTGACGTTGATTTCGGGTACTGCTCCTCCTCCTTTGGAAGAACTTGTTGACATTGACATATCTTTTTTACCTCGAATCTAAAAATTACTCAGTTTTTTAAGTTAACTTGCTGGTTTTGGGTCTTTCTTTCTATCGGCAACCAGACCAATTTTATCTATATCCTGTTTGCGAATAGTGTCAATAGCTTCGACGACTTTTCCGTATTCTACGTCAACACCGCTTTTAATATAAACAATCCGCTTTTCAGGAGTTTTATTTTCCATCAGCCGCTTGATTTTATCTCCCAAAGCGGTTAATGGAAACTGCTCTTTGCCGATATAGAAGTTATTGTTATCGGGAATTGCAATTATCACTGATGTATCTTTAGCGATGTCCGCATCCTCATCGGGACTTATCATATCGCGCGGAAGATTAACCGATACGCCTTGCTGAAGCAGCGGTGTAACAATCATAAAGATAATCAACAACACTAACATTACATCAACCATCGGAGTTACGTTAATATCCGAATTATACTCGTCCTCTCCACCAACTTGCATCGACATAATAAATTCTCCCTTTTTCTTAATTCTTTTAACAACTAACCGTTCAATTGTTTGGTACGTTGTTTGATGAAATAATCAACTAATTCAGAAGCTGAATTTTCCATTTCGATACTGAAACTCGTTACCTTGTTCGTAAAATAGTTAAACAACCAAACCGCCGGAACTGCTACCAGAATTCCGAGTGCCGTAGCAACCAGAGCTTCAGAAATAGCACCGCCAACCGCACCAATACCAGCCGTTTCATTTGATTTCAAGGCTTGGAACGCGCCGATAATTCCGACCACTGTTCCGAACAGACCGACGAACGGAGCAGTCGAGCCGACAGTTGCCAAACCGGAAAGACCGCGCTTTAATTCAGCCGTCTTAATCGCGATAGCACGCTGCAAAGCGCGTTTTGACGCTTCCATCTCTTCGCCCGAAATATCCGTGTTGCCTTGATGTGCGGCAAATTCTTTCAAACCCGATGAAACAACCATCGCCAAGTGCGAATCCTTATGTTTATCGCTGATATTAATTGCTTCGTCAATGTTGCTGCTCTTCAAGGCTTGTGCCACTTTCGGAGCATATTGGCGCGATTGCGCTTTGGCTTTGTTGTAAGTCAAAAAGCGTTCGATTCCGACGGCAATCAAATAAATCGCTTGTAAAAGAAGCGTAATAATAACGCCCCAACCCGGAATAGTTAAAGTTTCAACGAGGTCGTAAATGCCGATTCCCGTTCCTCCGCCCGCCGAAAACATTAAGAAAAAGCCCAAAACATCTCCTGCTAAAAGGCTGCCTAAAAAAGTCATAGTTTTCCTCCAAAGAAATAAAAAATTTTATAATTGCGTATTAAATTGTCGGGAGAAACATTTAAATGTTTCTCCCGACAATTTAAAGGATTTACGGAGCAATAAAGTTATAGACGATAACGCCTGTTACCGAAACTGCCTGACCGGATAAAGTGGTCGGCGCAAATCTTGCCTGTCGTGCCGCTGAGACAGCCGCTTGCTTAAGAAGCGGATGTCCGCTGACGGCACTCGCCGAAACGACACTACCGCTTTCATCAATCGTAACTTGCACATTAACCGCACCGCTGGCGCGAACGGCTCGCGCCGCTGCCGGATAAGGCGGTTTTGGCAAGCTCGTCGCTTTACCATTCAAAACGCCGCCGGAAATCTTCTTCGGAACTTTTGGCGGTGGCGGTTCTTCTTTTTTAGGAGCTGGCGGTGGCGGCGGCGGTGGCGGCGGCGTAGTTCCACCGGTTTGATTGCCACTATTAGGTATGCCGCCATCGCCAGCTATACCTTTGCCGTTTGTGCTGACAGCCCCTTTATAATTGGAAGCTACCGCGTCATTTGCCGTTATATTCGTATCACCTTTGATAGTTAATCTATCGGGACGGCGCGGCGGGATGTCTTGTTTTTCGTTACTTATTTTATCAGGCGGCTTAATAGGCGATTCGCTCATATCCTGAATAATTTCTTTCCGAACATCAGCATTCGGCGCAGCTTTAACGATTTTTTGCTCTGGCTCTTTTTCAGGCGGCGGCGGCGGTTCCTCTTCCGCGACTGGAACCGGAGCAACCAAAGTAGAAAGTTCTAAGTCTCCTGAACCAAGCCCATAATCTTTACCATAAAGACTATAAAGCCATCCTCCCAGCATAAGCGTGGTCATAATAACAAATGTAGTTGCTAAAAACCCGCTTCGTCTGGTAGTTTCCCTCGTATTGTTTTTCGATTCAACTAATTGATCTAACATTTTATTTTCCTCCCTATTTTCCGGTGCCAATTGTAGGTCAAGGGCTACGAAACTGTATTATTGCTTATGATGATATACACTAAACCTCAAGTTGTAATCGTTAAAACAATTTGACGATTCGACTCAAAATCTTCTCGATTTCTTCCGTATTTGAACTTATTCATTAAGTGCGGATTTGATGGACTTCTGCCGGTCGTGCATACAAAAGCTCCACAAATTCCGCTTTTACGAGAAACGGAAAAAAAGTAGATACAAAATATTTAATTGACCAGCAACGTATTGAAGTCTAAAACGTCAATCAAATAAAGTCAAGAATAATTTCTTCACTTTTGAATAATTTTCAAAATTTCTTCATCTCGGAAAGTGAAAAATCAATTTTAGGTTATAAAACCACTCAACACTTCAATTAAAACGAATTATCTGGCAATCGGTCTTCTCGAAACCGAACGTCTGGAAGCCGAAGCTAATTTCTCCGCTTTTTGCGTTTCGGTCCGTTTGATTTTCGCCGCGCCGAGCTTATCCTGCCACCAAATCGCTATCGGGCTGGCAATCGCAATCGTCGAATAAGTTCCCACAATCATACCGACAAGCAGTGCCAGCGAAAAGCTGCGTAGGACTTCCCCACCGAACAAAACCAAAGCCAAAACCGACAAAAGCACCAAACCGCCCGTGATAATCGTCCGCGAAAGTGTCTGATTAACTGAATCGTTTGTAATTTTGAAAAGCGAATCGGTGCGGTTGAGAGCTAAATTTTCGCGTATGCGGTCAAAGATAACAATTGAATCGTTGACGGAAAAACCAACAATCGTCAAAATTGCCGCAATAACCGTTAAATTGATTTCCCATTGAAAAACCGAGAAGAATGCCAGAACAATCAACACATCGTGAAAGACGGCGATAACCGCACCGGCGGCGTATGTCCAATCGTAACGAAAAGCGATAAACAATAAAATCCCGACTAGCCCCAAAAGCGTTGCGGTTACGGCTTGGTTGCGAAGCTGCGAGCCGGCGACCGCGCCGACCGAATCTGTTCCGATAATTTTATACGCGGCATCAGGCGCATCAGCCAGAGATTGCTCACCTTCGGCTTCTTTGCCGAAAGTATCAAGCGCGGTTTTGACCGTGTTGCGTCCTTGCTCCACTTGCGCCTGTTGCGTTTGTTCCTGTGCTTGTTCGCCGCCCGAAACTGCCGGTTGCGGCGCGGCTTCCCTGTTTTCAATCAGCGGGATTTTTATTAAAACTTCGTCCGGTTTGTCCGTCGAAGCCTGAATCGATGAATCGGGAACCCCGACATTACTTAACGCGCCGCGAATAGCATCGTCCGAAGGTTTTTCGCCTTTGAATTTTGCGGTAACGACCGTGCCGCCTTGAAAATCCACACCGAGGTTAAAAGCGTCGGTTCCGCCCGGCGTAATTTGCCGTCCGATTGCCGAAGCAAGTCCCGCCAGCATAATAAAAATGGAAACCGCGATAAACGCCTTGCGTTTCCTAAGCCAATCTACGTTGATATTCTGAAATAAATTAAACATTTTTCGTTAAGTGGTAAATGATAAGTGGTAAGTGGTAAGTGGTAAATATAAAATCGAATTCATTTACCATTTAGCATTTACTACTTACCACTAAATTAAATACTGAGTTTCTGCATATTCGGATTTCTGCTCAACAGCCAGTTAAAGATGGTGCGCGAGACAAAAACCGCCGAGAACAAATTTATCAGCAATCCGAAAATCAGCGTCACGGCAAAACCGCGAATCGGACCTGAGCCGGTAACATAAAGAATCAAGGACGAGATAATCGTCGTAATATGCGTGTCAATAATCGTTACGAAAGCGCGGTCAAAACCTAGATTGATTGATTCGGGAACGGAGAACCCGTTTCGCAGTTCTTCGCGGATGCGCTCGAAAATCAGCACGTTTGAGTCAACCGCCATCCCGATTCCCAAAATAAGACCGGCGATTCCGGGCAGCGTCAAAGTCGAGCCGAAAACGACGAGTGCCGCCATCGTCAAAAGCATATTCAAAATCAAGGCTATAACCGCGTTGACACCCGCGCCGCGATAATAAAACAGCATAAACAAAACGACAAACGCCAGACCGCCGATTGACGCGGCAACTCCGGCGCGAATCGAATCCGCGCCCAAACTCGGTCCGACAGTTCGTTCTTCCTGATATTCGATTTCCGCCGGCAACGCGCCGGATTTTAACGTCAAGGCTAAATCATCGGCAGTCGTTTTACTGAATCTGCCGGAGATTTCGCCCGAATCGAAAATCTGTGATTTGATATAAGCGGCTGATTTTACTTCGTCATTTAAGACGACCGCCATATAATTGCCGATGTTTTTGCCTGTCCATTCGCCGAATTTCTGCGCCCCGGACGGTTTGAATGAAAATGAAATTTGATAATCGTTGCCCGCGCCCGTGCGCGAAACCGCCGCCGCATCGCGCAACTCGCTTCCGTCAACAACTGCCGGAGTTTCCACAATTACGAATTGTTTTGGTTTTTCCTGCGGATTTTGCTGATTTGTTGTTGTTTCGTCCCGGTCTGTATAAGGATAAATCTTACGATTCGGCGGCACAGTTCCGCCGAGCGATTCTAGTGCCGCTTCCTGCGTCGGAAAAATTTGAACTGGCGCGGGATTCGGCGGGCTGACAATTTTCATCAAAGACAGCCGCGACGTTTCGCCAACCAACTTTTTGACGCGCTCGGGATTTTCCACACCCGGCATTTGCAGAAGAATCTGCCCGGAATCGGCTCTTCCCTGTCTTTGCAAAGTCGGTTCTTTCACGCCGAAGGCATTAATGCGGCTGTCAATAATCTTCATCGCTTGTTCGGTCGCTTGTTCCTTCAACACTGCCTGCGCCTGTGCCGGCAAAGTCCAAACAATCGAATTTCCGCTTGTGCTTTCCGTCCAAACGGAAAAATCAACTTTTTTCTTAACCGCGTCAATAACTTCCTGCGTTTTTGAAGCGTCCGTTAAGTTGAGCGTAACTTGATAATTGCCGTTTTCGGCAACATACGAACCGTCGCCGACCGGAAGCTGTTCATCTTTAGCGGCATTTAAAGCGGCGGTCTGATTATTTTCGGCTAAAGTTTTCAGGTAATCATCCGTCTTGACGCGCATCACAAGGTGCGAGCCGCCCTTTAAATCCAAGCCGAGATTAATGTTTCGGGCTAGATTATTTTTGATGCCCTGCCAAGTAAAATCACTTGCCGAAACCGTTCCGCGCGGTCCGAAGACGAGATAAATTCCAACCAGCGTAATCGCCAAAATTACTAATGTTCTAATCAATAAACTATTATTTTTCATTCTGTAAAATTCCGGATTCCAGATTCCAAATTCCAAATTATCAAGAAAAATTCTGAAATTTGGAATTTGGAATCTGGAATTCTCCGCTTACTGTTTTTCCGCACGTTTGCCGACGACCGCGCTTCGCGCAATTTCGATAAAAGATTTATCAGCACTTTGAATTATAAAACTCGTTTCTCTGACTTCTTTGATTCTGCCGATGACACCGCCATTAGTTACAACTTCGTCATTGATTTTCAAATCGGCAATCATTTCCCGCGTTTCTTTTTGCTGTCGGCGTTGCGGCATAATAACCAAAAAGTAAAAGATACCGAAAATTATCAAAAACATCGGAAGCATACTCAAGATACTTCCGCCGACTTCGCCTTGAAAAAATAACAGGATTATACTCATTGTTTTTATTGCAGAAAAGAAAAAGGCAATTATAAGTTATGAACGCCAAAATATGAAGTCGTCAAACAGTGAAATGTAAAATGGAAAATTTTTACCGATTATTTTTCATTTTAGGTTTTCCATTCTACTTTATCTTCGCTTTCACGCATTTTGTTGATAAACTCATTTTTAAATCGGTTGAATTCACCGGATTTGATAGCTTGCCTAACCTTTCTCATCGTGTCAAGAAAGAACGCTAGATTGTGATGCGAAATCAAAATTGCCGCCAGCATTTCTTTTGCTTGATAAAGATGCCGAATGTAGCCGCGCGAATATCTCCGGCATACCGAACACGAACATTCCAAATCCAGAGGCTCTGAATCCTTCGCAAATTTCGCGTTGCGGATATTCAAATTTCCGTTTGATGTAAACGCGCTTCCCGTGCGCCCGTTGCGCGTCGGCAAAACGCAATCGAACATATCAACGCCGCGCGAAACCGCTTCGACCAAATCTTCCGGCGTTCCCACGCCCATCAAATATCTCGGTGCGTCTTTCGGCATTTGCGGCGCGAGAAATTCCAAAACTTCATACATCACGCCTTTTTCTTCGCCGACGCTCAAACCGCCGATAGCGTAACCGTCAAAACCGATTTCAACTGTTTTTTCCAAACTCTCACGACGCAAATCAAGATGTCCCGCGCCTTGAATTATGCCGAATAATGCCTGCTTTCCGCTTAAATTTTCGGCTTCGAGAAAACCCGTATCCATTCCCGAATTCTGCAATTGATCAAAACGATTTTTTGAACGCTTCGCCCAACGCGCCGTCATTTCCAAACTCTTTCTCGTTACGTCAATTCCCGCGTCGCCCGGCGGACATTCATCAAAAACCATTACGATTTCCGCACCGAGCGCGGCTTGAATCTCCATCGAAACTTCCGGCGAGAGAAACATCTTGTCGCCATTAATATGCGAGCGAAACTCAACGCCTTCTTCTGTTAATTTTCTTAAATCGGTCAGCGAAAAAACTTGAAAACCACCTGAATCTGTCAAAAACGAACGATTCCAAGTCGAAAATTTATGAAGCCCGCCGAGTTCTCGAATAATTTCCGCGCCCGGACGCAGCCACAAATGATAAGTGTTTCCCAAAATTATCCGCGCGTCGAGTTCCGTCTCTAACCATTCAAAACGTATGCCTTTGACTGTACCTTGCGTTCCGACCGGCATAAAAACAGGCGTTTCGATTTCTGAACGCCTCGTCCGCAAAATTCCCGTTCTGGCTTCACCGTCCCGCGCGGTGATTTTCCAATCAATTGGTTTTTCCATCTAAAGTGAGGTTATCTACCCATTCATTTGATTGTTTATATTGTTCTTCAGATTCTACAATAACTGATAATTCCGAAAGACCTTCATTTTCTATTATTGATAATTTAGCCTCTTCAGCTTCTTCTCTAGTTTTGTATTTGAATTCACTCCATTCTATAAAATTGTTTTCTCCGAATTTTGTAACTCTGAACATAGTCAACTCCTGTGTTAAATATTTGTGCTTTTTACTTTCTCTTTCCCAACAACGCCCAAATCTGCGGCGCGCCGATTGCCGTCTCAGAAATAATTCTGCCGTCTTCGTTGACCAAAACCGCGGAAGGTGTGCCGTGCATTCCGAGTTTTTTGGCGATATTATATTCCTTATCAATTAAAATCGGCGATTTCAGATTCAAATTCTTGTGCGCTTCGGTTTCGCCGTCGGAAAAAACAACCAGATTCGGCTCATCCTTTCCTTTTTGCTTTTCCCACTCGCGCAAATCTTCCATCATATTGACGCAGTGCGGGCAAGTCAGACTCCAAAAAGCAACCAATGTTTTCCTGCCTTGAAAATTATTTTGACTGATTTGTTTTCCGCTTAAATCTTCAATTGAAAATTCTGGAACGTTTTCGCCGATTTGCGGTGGATTGCCGCTTCCGTTACCGTTTCCGTTGGCAACGAAAAGAAACTTTTCTTCGAGATTTTGCGCTTTTGTTTTCTCGACTAACTCACGAATCGCCGCGTCGCCCGCCGCCACGTGACTGGCAATCGTGCCGTCGGCATTTATCAGCAAAGCCGTCGGTGTCCACTGCGCGCCGAAAAGCGTCGAAACTTCCCTTTCATTTTGCAGAAGAATTTGTTTGGCGGTTTCGCCCGCGAATTTGTCGGAATTTTCCTTCGCCTTGCCGCTGCTGATAAAAACAAAATTTATTTTGTCTCCGAGTTCTGTTTGCCACGCTTCGATTTCCGGCAACATCGCCGCGCACGGATTACAATTCGGGCTGACAAAGAAAAACAGCATCGGTTTGGCATTCATCAAAAGATGTTCAAACGCCACATTTCTGCCGTTCGCGTCAGGCAATTCAAAATCCGGCGCGGGCGCGCCGATTGGCAAACCGTCGTGCGGATTCGACAGATTTTCGCGCTCGATTTCTTTGCCGTCGTGAGAAGTCAATTCCAAAATCTCGATGCGCCGCATAATCTGCGTCTGCTGTTCGGAGATTAATTTGAGAAAATAAACTGCGGCGGCAAGCAGCCCGACCGTTGCCAAACTTAAAATAAGCGTCATAAAATTTCCTTCCGAAGAATTATTCGATGAATCAAATAAACTTAAACCTTGATTTTCCCTTCCGCTGATAATCAAAACAAATGCCAGCATCGCAAAAACCGCGTTACGAATCAAACTTTTCGCGCTCACCGGCTCACTGTGAATTTGCCCGAAACAATGACAATCAGGCGCGTTTCCCTTTGCCATTTGAAAAAGCATTCCGCCGATAAAAACCAAAAGCAGCAAAAATCCGCCAATCGCGCCGAGCCACGAAGTTTGCACAAAAAGCAAGAAAATTGCGATGAGAATCTCGGCAATCGGCAATAAAACCGAAAAAGGTTTCGCCAAATCTTCCGGCACACCGAAATCTTTAACCGCTTTTTCCGAGCCTTGAAGGTCAAGTAATTTCCCGATTCCCGCCAATGCGAAAATGCCGAAAAGAATTATTCTGATTAGAAGTAAAATAATTTCCATCTCTATTTCTTGAGACTATTATATTTTGAAGCAAGATTTGCTAATTCTATAAAAACTTGGGAATATCCTTTACCAAATTTGTCAAATAATTCCTTTAATTTGTTTTGCTCTCTGAAACATTTAAGCTAATCTTTCTTTTTGCGTATCTTGTGTTTTTCTTTCAAACGAATCGGCGTGGCAAAAAAATCAAACTCTTCTCGCAGACGATTTTCGATATACCTCAAATATGAAAAATGCAGTCCGCCTTTTCCGCCGCCACCGGACGTAAAAATAACAAACATCGGCGGGCGCAGTCCAGCTTGCGTAATATATTGAATGTGCAGGCGCGCGTTTCCGCCTGTGCCGGGCGCGGAACCGCCGCCGACTCTAGGCTGCATTACGTTTTTTTCAAAAAATTCGTTAAGTTTAGATGTCGAAATACGCAAATTTCTGGCATCGTTGGCTTTCTTGACAATCTCCAAAATCCGATTGACGCGCTGTCCGGTTAAAGCCGAAATTGTGATAAACGGCGACCAATCGAGAAATTTCATTTTGTAGCGCAACTCGTGTTCAAGCTCGATTGCCGTGTTCGTTCCCTTTTCTTCAACCGCGTCCCATTTATTGATTGCAATTATCACCGAACAGCCCGAATCGACGGCGTAACCCGCAATGTTCGCATCCAAATTCGCAAAGCCTTCAATCGCGTCAATCAACAAAATCGCCACGTCCGCGCGTTCCAGAGATTTTCGCGCCATAATCACGGACATTTTTTCCGCCATCTCCGTTGTCTTGCCTTTGCGACGAATTCCCGCCGTGTCAATTAATATAAATTTCTGTCCGTCAACCGTTAGTTCCGTGTCAATCGCATCGCGCGTCGTTCCCGCAATCGGCGAAACGATAACTCTTTCTTCACCCAAAATTTTATTGAGCAAAGAAGATTTTCCCACATTCGGACGACCGATGATTGCAAGTTTTATTTCTTCCTGCTTGGCTTCTTCCACCTCTTCGGGGAATTCCAAAACTTTAAAAATCTCGTCGAGCATATCGCCGACACCGTTGCCGTTTTCGGCGGAAACCGGTGTCAGTTCAAAACCGTATTTGTAAAATTCAGCCGCTTCTTCTTCGACTTTTCTTGACTCTGCTTTGTTTGCCGCGACAAAAACCGGCTTTCCGATGTTTCGCAAAAAAACCGATATTTCTTCGTCGAGCGGCGTAATTCCGGCGCGTGAATCGACCACCCAAATTATCGCCTGCGATTCGGTAATCGCATTCGAGGCTTGTTTGAAAATGTTGGCGGGAATAATCGCTTCGTCGTCCGGCACGATTCCGCCCGTGTCAACAAGGCGAATAGTTTTCGCCCGCCATTCGACTTCACCGTAAATCCTGTCGCGCGTAATTCCCGGCTCGTCGCCGACGATTGATTTGCGCGAACCCGTCAGGCGATTAAAAAGCGTGGATTTCCCGACATTCGGACGACCAATGATTGCAACCAGAGGTAAATTCATATTTGTAAAACTGTTAATTTAACGTCAGTTCGAGATAAGGATTAGGTTAAAACCAAGTCCTTTCTCAACTGTAAATTCGGTTTCCTTTCTTGATATGTATAAGCAATTAAACCGGCTACAACATTCGTATAAAAGTTCCA
>JAABUN010001204.1_pt1 | contig 59887 bp, 38 predicted proteins | sample 5559311 | NCBI WGS metagenome assembly JAABUN01 (sample SAMN10711877, study PRJNA513370) | rock metagenome | isolation source: Antarctica rocks | place: Antarctica: Victoria Land, Siegfried Peak sud
ACACGCCCGCCCCTATCTCCTCACCCACGGCGACACCCTCCGCCTCCCCTTCCACCTCCCCCACGCCCCCCCGGGCACCACCCTCCGCCTCAACCGCGCCTCCACGCTCGGATCCCGCGACTACACTTTCCGCGGCGCGCCATGGATCGATGAGGAATTGTTTGTGTGTCGGGCTAGGGTTGTGGGGGTGGAGGGGGAGCCGATGCGGTGGGTTAGGAAGACGAAGAGGAGGCAGAGGAGGGTGAAGACTGTGGGGAGTAAGATGCGGTGTACTGTTTTGAGGGTTTGTGAGTTGAGGGTTTTGTCGGGGGGAGGGGAGGGAGGGGAGGGTTGAGGGTGGGGGTGAGGGGGATGGAGTAGGGATTAGAGGTGGGAAAGGGGGAATGGAATAAGGGAGCTCTAATAATTGGACCAGATATGGTGTACCAGCGCAGAAAGTCGAGTACCAATGACTTAAGCTGCGGAGCCCGCCGAAGACTGACTGTAGCTCAACGTCTGAACGGGGGAAACGAGGCAAGCACGGTCTGATAACCGTCGGAGTGGACTGGTGAAATATATTGTCCTCGTTCTCTGTATATATGTATCACCAATGAGAAAAAAATCTCAGCTACAGCAAGCAAGGGAATGCCAATTGCTGGAATTTTGAATTTACAGAAAAGGGTATCTATCAATGTAACATAAAATAGGTATCTACAACCAAACACTCCTCAAGCCAATCCAACGCTTTGACAATCCAATCCAATCCAATCCGGACCGCTGAAGCGCGCTATTTTGGCTACTGGCCAAACAAGAAGAGACTCGTGCCTCATGAATGTCCGGACTGTACAAGGTTTTTTCTCAATAATGCCCGAGGAGGTATCCAACTCCTGTGTTATAATGCACAAACAGCCCCCTCTTTCCAACGGTCGGAAATTGCAACCATCATGCCCTCCCCTCCTCGACAGCAGCCTTGATGCTAGTAAAGAACCTCGCCGGCCAAGTCGCCAGCTCCGCTTCTTCAGGCATACCTTTCTCTCTGATATGCTTAATGATATTATGCTGCAGCCTAGCAATCAGCTCCTGGCCAACGGGCACGGTATCCCGAACCACCATATCAGGGTACAAAAACGGATCGGTATGTGCGAGCAACTGCTCCACCGTCGGTCTCTGCACAGGATTGCGATTCAGACATGCTTTGAGCGTCCTGACGAGACCTGTGGATATGGACACGCCTCCCACGCCCGTATCGGGAAAGTGGATGGTGTGGTTGGGATTGGGAATGGCCATGATGCGCTGCATTTGGTTGGCGATGTGTGCAAAGGGGGGCTTGCCGTACGTGATCTGATACAGGATGCAGCCCATCGACCAGACATCACTGGGCTTGCCGAGCTTCATCATCTTTCCCGCTGTCGAGGGTAGGCCGTTTCCGGCGTTGGAGTCGATCAGTGCTTCGGGCGACATGTAGTTCGGGGTGCCGATGTGCTGTTCCCTGTGAACGTTTACCGTATCGTTGCCGATGGAATTTGCGATCCCGAAGTCGATCAGTTTCAATTTTCCTTGCAAAAGGAGGAAATTCGCAGGCTTCAAGTCTGAATGTACGACTTCGTGTTGGTGCACCGCCTGAACGCATTCTAGCATCTCCTTCCAGAAATACCGTGCGAAAGTGATGTCGAATCTCGCGTCCTCCGCGTTCAGTCGAAGAGTAAGCACTCGGTTCAGGTCGGTTTCGCCCATTTCCATAAGAACAGATAAGGTCTGGCGCTCCAGATTGATCTCCCAGTCGAAGAGCCGTACCACCCGATCCACGTTCTCCAGCTTTCGCAGCAAGTCAATTTCGCCCTTGTATCCTCGAATTGCGAGCTCATCCTGGTCCTCGAGGGTGACTCTCTTCAAAGCAAATACTTTGTAGTTTTCCGCCATGACTCGGTAAACTTTCGAGCTGCCTCCTCGGCCAATACAGTCCATTCTGGTGAAGAGCTTGCCATTCACTGATATGTAGTTTCGCTTCTTCCGAGCCTGGGAAGCGGAGGCGGCACCTGCGGGAGCCGTAGCAGTCTCCAGCACCGTCATCTTTGGCGGTGCAGGAGCCGGGCGATGAGGAGTGTTCTGACTTCGAGCAGCCAGAGCAGGTCTTTGTGGCGTTGCCGTTGCAGGAGTATTGATGAGCATCTTCTCATCTGACATAACACTAAATTTTGGGGTGTGCGACAAGGCAGAGCCATTGGCTTTGTTACGTTTGAACGTGGGCGGGGGTTCGTTCTCCTGGTCGTAGCGCGAATGTAGAAGGGGAAGAGGAGGAACCTTGAAGATCGGCTGCACACGCTTTTTGAGTGATGGCTCGTCTGTGGAGAGCGAGATGATCTTTGGTTTGCTTTCGACAGTGTCTAGGAGTGACTTCTGCGGCTCTCTCGCGATACGAATCGGGCTTCCAGTAATGACACTCGCTTGGCTTTGAAATCGGACGTGTGCCGGTCCTTCCTGCCGTGGTGATTTGGGTATATTTCCAGACCTGTGATCAGCCTCTGGAGACGTAGACGCAATTTCTTCCGGATTGGAACCTTTCCCAGCTTCAGCTGACGTTGGCCTTTGACCTGACGATGGTATATCCTCATGGACCGGGGTCTGGTTCTCGTCGCTTGGCCTTCGTATCATGCCTCTACGCGCGGGACCGCTTAGGTACCGTCCAGTTGGTAATTTTCGCTTGACACGTATCGATCCCTGTACCCCTGTCTCATCTCCCTTTACTTTGTTTATCGAGAGGTTTCCCATCTGGAGCGCGGTTTCATGTATTCGACATTGTTCCCCCGAAGCTGGTGTAGGCTTCGGATGGCTGTCGGAGTCTACGGATGATGGCTTTGTGGTATAAGACTCATAGGTTTCACTTGAGATGTTCCCTGGTCTTGTTGCTGCGGAGTTCGTTGGATTATTTCGAGCTCGAGGCGCTGGCGTCGTCTGATCATCTCGATATGGGGCCAGCGGAGAGGGCCCGTCGTTCATCGTCGATACCGACTTGCGCAGTGAAGAAGGTGCGGCCAAGCTTGCACTCAGTCGCACGATATGAGGACTTCCAGATCTTGCCGAGGCTGGAGACGCAGTCCGTTCCCGTTGGCTTCTCAGTGACAGTGGGCTTCTTCTCCTGACGGCTTTGACGATATCAGGTACTGCTTCTGACTTCAGACCCTCTTCCTTCTGCGAAGGAGATGATGTCCCTATGATTGACGCCTCATCCCCAAGAAAAGCTTTCGTCCCCGCGCTGAACTTTGGCGGCGGCGGAGGGGCTTCATCATCAGAGCTGTCCCCCATGGAGAACTTCCACGACGAGGGCAGAGCGGATCCATTGACTGCTGGCTTCGCAACATGTGCAGCACCGCGCTTTAGGTTGGGCCTCGAAGCCTGCGTCCTCATATGCTGCCGTGATATAGGTCCTCCAGGAATGTCATTGTAGTGGAACGGAGTAGGAGATGCCGTGGCCATCGAGGGGACTGTAGCTTGCTTGGTTCATCCGGAACAGCGCGTATCATGGTTGAATAAGAGCTGCCGATGTAAACGTACCCAGCACAGCAGTCTTTGGATGGAGCAGGGGCATTCTTGCTGCGGTTACGGCCTTCAGAATTGGAAGTGCGGTCTTAACTCGGCAAAGGCGTGAGCCACTAGCGACGTTGTTTACCAGTTGCCCTAGCCCTGATGACACGGCTCGGGCCGGTCACCACAGCGATCCCGATAAGGCTTAGTGACCAAAGCGGCGAGCAAGCGAAATCTGAGCTTGTCATGGAGTAGGTATTTACTGTTGCAGGTTAGATCCATGTGGCTGGCGTACCTTACTCATTATCTATAAGAGAGGGCAAAGATTACTGCATGAGGCCGCACTAAAGAACACCCGATCGTAGGTGTGTGAGTCCCAGCGGGTGCTGTCTCTTTCAGATTCCTTTGTCGATCCTATCTTACATACGACTCTATGCATCAGTAGATTGGTAGAGCGCTCTGCCATAGAGTTATATACAAGGTAATGCCATCACGAAGCCACTTGTACAGGGAAAGGCTTACTTCCTTTGGGTATCAACTATAACGGCAACCACAACACAGATATCATCAACCTTACCACCGTGATAATTTTCGTGCGGATAGAATTTCTTCACCTCTTTCGCAAACGGCCCGTCACGTCTCGTGTTCTGGCTAGCCCTTTTAGCCTCTCCGACGACATTAACAGCCAGTAACGTTTGAAGGTTATCTTCATGACTTTGCTTAGCAATCCCACCTCTAGTCGTTAGGTGAGCGAGGCGATCTGTGACGATGGTCCCGTTGTCACTTGTAGCCCAAGCCTGGAACCCAAGCATCTGTCGGCTTACGATCCTTAGCAGTTCGAGAGAACTCAGATTATCCCATACGCCATCTGTAGCGAATATGAGGACGTCTCCGTGCCGGACTTGATGATCGCTGTAGTTGGAGTCTCTGGGTGAATCATGCAATTGCTCTCCTCCAAATAGTTTAGAAAGAGCCAACATCCTCGGCGGCACTATTGATAGTTGGAAAGGGGTATTGAATGCATGTGTTTGAGGGTTTGAGAAGAAGTGTATTGCATTGAGACGAAGATGTATAAATCCAGAATCACCAAGACTGATGAATCGTCAGCATAACCTATCTGACGTATTGGACACCAAAGACTCACTTCGCAACTGACATACTCCCATCTTCATCTCCAATAGCTACACATGCCGTGCTGCCTCCTCCAGCAATGCTCCCTCCCCTGACCATCTCATTGTAGGCTTGCTCAAGCAAATCCTCGGGTTCATTGCCCGTATCCGATGTCAAAACGTCACTCGCGACGTAGCTCATCCGCTTGCACAAGCCGTGGCTGAAATCCGCAGAGTCAATGCCAGAGTCTGCCCAGCCACCCACGCCGTCTGTAACTCCGAAGGCCACTTTCCTTCGCCCGCCATGATGCCCGGATGGACCAGTGTTGCTCACGAAGAAAGCATCTTGACCGCTGTTGGGCCGTCCTGTGTATACGTCCCTGTCGGATGTAGGATCGAAAGAGAACGTGTCGTCTTTGGGATCGAAGCGGCGCCCTTTGGCGGAGAAGGATGCTCCAATGCGGTAGGAGAAGTGGGAGTTGGCAGTCGAAGACGAGCGCTTTGCTGAGCTTGGAGGAGATATAGAAGGCACACTAGTGGGAATGCATTGGAGCCGTAATGCTTGTTGGGCAAGCAATGGCGCACTGCGACATGCTGAGCATTGCAGGACTGGTGGAATGGATAGTAAACTCAGGGTCTTCATCGGCCGCATACTGCCCCAAAGAAGATCTCCGTAAGTGATAGTTTCCTGCCTCGATCACGGTGGACAGATGCATGTCTACGGTGCTTGCTTTGTTGTGGAGTCAGCAATTTTTTACGCTTTGGGCGAAGATTGGGCGCCAAGACTTGGACATTCAATAGGGAAAATCTCAATACTTTTAGCGTGTGCAAGTTCAATGCGATTGGCGTGTTACAACACCCTGACCCCGACCCCATGATTTGCAGTCAAAATTTGGGTTCAACATACTCATTAAATCCGTCATATCTTCCACGTACGTAGACGGATTTCTATAATTTTTAAAGCATTAGATACCGTAGATAAATGCGCATCTTTTAGCTTACTCAGATATTTATCATGAGTCGGTAGGGTACGTTAGGAAGGTAAGGTACAGGCTCAGCGGGCAAAGCGGTACCAAGACACATAGATTTAATAGGTAAACCCATTAAATCAGTCATATTTTCCACGTACGTAGACGGATTTCTATAATTTTTAGAGCATTAGATACCGTAGATAAATACGTATCTTTTAGCCTACTTAGTTATAGATTATAAGTGTTGAACGTTAAGTAGTATAGTTATGTAGGCGTAATAAAATTAACAATTATATCTAACTTAGTGGGGTCGGGGTTAGGGTCTTGCAGCACGCCAATCGCATTGGAACTGCACACGCTAATTCACCATTACAGAATGCCGTACCTTACACTACGTCTGTTTAGGATAGGTTAACCTAGCTTCACGAGGGCATTTAAATCCAAGGGATATAAGCATAGTCTGTTTAACCGGCGCTTGTAAGTGCAGAAGATCTTATTTTCCCACGTAATCAAAAAATTGCAAAAGACTCGATATTATCAGAGAAGTCCCTATTCCTGCCATGTACGTCCTCTCTAAATAATGTCCAAACCAAACGCCGATTAGTGGTACATCCATAGCAGTCTCCTGAGCTTCCTATGCCGCACAACGTTTTGAATATCAATTATCTCACCAGATTTGAGCATTAACCTCGAAGGCGGATGCTCCCACCACTCTAGGCTCTACCATATTACAATTTCAACAGGGAGAAGTATGATTCCTCATATGCTTGTTCCTAAATATACCTTCGTTTCCCTCCGAATCCTTTTGGCCATGTACACTTGGTTTCTATTGCCCTCACAGTTACACGGGTTTCAAGCACCATCAATCTGCCCTCTGTGAACTCCTAGATTCAGGCAAGAGGTTTCCTCGCCCGAGAGATTAGCGACAGGACATCATTTCCCACCGAATTCTTCGACATCCACATCCACATCCAGTGCTGCTCCTGACTGTCCGGCGACCATGCTCTCGGATATTCATTTGTATCTCCTACTACAGTTCACAACTGTTCCCTTATCGAAGCTATCCTGGCTCATTAGCCCACACCTCAATGCATTGGGGGTAGATTATCCGCTTTCCTACAACACCATTACTATAAGTATCGCCAACATCTTTGATAAGATAATCTTCCTCGGTGGTTGCGAAGAGGGAAATTTCAAAGCCGCCTAAGCCCGGTAATGGGTGGAATGCTACTCTTTGATGCCCATCCCGGAGACCACAAGTCTAGCAGCTATGAGATGAATATCTGAGGGTATGCCGCTAAAGCCAATGCTGGGATTTAGACTCACGAACAAGCCACAGATCCTAGGTCGTAGAAAGGATCAAACCGTCTGACTTGTGTAGAGGCTATATTCGCCGTAGTAGAGCCTTCCAGAAACAAGGTGTCTTTTTAAGTCATTTTATCCACTCAGAAAAGGGATGTCAAGAGTACTCGCAGGACTGAAGTTACTTGCAATGATTATGTCACAAAAGTTCGTCACCAAGTGCCAAGGTACTCAACATTCTTCTCCAAATCCATGAAACGGCTCGCCTTTCTGCAATGTTTTCTACATGAGCCATTGTTCGCCTCGCTCGATATATATACAAACACTAACATCTCATGCTCTTAGTAATCTCCACCACAATAAAAACCCCGAAGGACCCTCCTATCGTAAAGACCTAATCATCACAAGTGGCTTTCGTTCCAAAAACTCAACCTTTCAATACCTTTCCAAACTCATTACTCATCCGACCTCCGTAAATGGAAACGCGAAATATCAAAGTTCGACTCGGCCTCGGGATGTGGTACACTTTACAAACACTCAGACTCTGTGAGGAATGAGGCTTGAGCCGCAGTAATTGTTCCTCATTAGTATGTTGGAGTTTGTGCGAATCGGCTGCACTTACATATGGGGGTGTTGGGGTGTGGACGTGTGAGAACACTACGCAGTTCTCAGTGATTAGAAGCGGTGAGGGTTTGCGACGATGGTTTTGATGGAGGAGTAGAAAGAAGTGCGCTATTATTCTGTGGCTGTATTGTGATTGAGGTGATGAGAGAATGTAAGGGTCCTCTCCTTATATTTTTGGGTTGAGGTTTGACGTGCTTGTAATTATACTTCCAGATGGTCTGTACTTGAGAACAATTCCTTTTGATCAAAAAGGTGGGAGTTTATGGAAGCATGGTGGGGGAAGATTAGTAGAAGGGAAGTCACTCACGGTGGTATAGCACGAGCGATAATTAGCGATGAATGACTAGTAATGCATCGTGATGTAGTATAGAAAATTACTCAGATAGCGTTGGAGATCTGTTGATGGAATTTGAATTGGTAAAAGGAGGAGTGCAGTATGAGATGATGGTAGAGAGAATGGTTTGCATAGAGGTGAGGATCGAGATCATAGATTAATCCCTGCCGAATGTCAGTATAATCTTGGCTCGGGAGGCTTGAGCTTCGTCTGATGGAGTAGGATGGATATGATACCTGGTAAATGTGTGAGCATCCAGTATGTTGTATCCTCTTTGAGCCTAATCTTTCTAGCGAACGTGCGAGGTTAAAGAGGCTGAAATCGATGACTTAGAACGTTTGTTGGACAGACGAGATATAATTTGGCCTAGTAAACATACTCTAAAGCCGATAACCTTCTGTAATGATTTGTTTATTTCTTTTACAAGGGTGGGAGTGGTCCTTGATCCCGACGGTATACTCTACTATTTCGTAACTGGGTACCCCAAGGCTAAGTCGGCTTCAGGCTGCATATGCCGATATAGTCGGTGTCGCTCCATCCCATGTCTATGACATTGCCTGCATATCAAAACTGAGGCTCCATTTCTGCTCAGTAACTGAACGTCGTGCGTACCCTGGCTCACTTATCACCAAATGTAGTAAAGTCTAGCTTGACTGTGGGAAAATGATTGTCGGAAAATGATTTTACAGGTGCAGCTAGCTGTAGCTCCATTGGAATGGTTTCTTTACCATGGGCAAGAAATTTGGCCAGACATCGCCTTTAAGTAGACGCTGCTGCCTGAGAATTTAGATCTTGTATGTCACTTCTACCGCCATGAAGACTGCTTAGAAAGGCTCACAAAGTACTAGCATTATAAAGACTATATAGGACATGAACCCTCATGTGATCCAATGAAACAGGTCTGCGTTCGTCTCTATAAGCTGATCTAATCTAATCTCATCTAAGATTTGAGCTAACGTGGAGCGGCCCGTGCCTAACTTTCACCTAACTCTTTCCAGAACACGCAACCCGACAGTGACGGCGCAAGTTAATTTGTCGCTATATTTCGCAGTTCAGCTTCATCACCAAAACGATTATCTTTTTTGAAAAAACCCGCCATCATGATGCACCCATCGAGGCAAGCGTACGTGGAGGAGGATGGGCGAGCGGTGAGTTCCATTTCCTCAAGACCTCGGTTGGATCACAATGTTCATAAGAGTTTCTCAGACTTGCGAGGGCTCTCTACCAGGGTACCTTGCTGGGCAGAGCCAACGGGATGAGGGCTGATGGGTATCTGGGATTACAGGATGAGGAGATGGTCGACCTTGCAAATATCCGTATGTTGTCCTAAGGACAGTTGAACTATGTAACTTACTCAAGATCTTCCAGCTCTCGACCGGGATCATTATTTGCCTACTGCGGCAGCAGGTATCGCTCCAGAGAAAGCCTCAGCTATCCTTAACCAATTTTCTCGAAAGCGACGTGCGGCAGCCATTGCGGTCCCAACTGACGATGGGAGAGTACGTTTACGGTTACGAGAATTGGGAGAGCCGATTACGCTCTTTGGTGAAGGGAAAAGTGACAGACGGGACCGGTTACGAGAGTTACTGACCACCGAGGCGGATCTCGAAGCTGGAGATGAAGGAGATGGTGATGTCCAGATGCAGGAGACCACGCAAGACGGGGGACAGGGAGAGCAGGATGAGGAGTTCTACACCCAGGGTATACCCGAATTGTTGGAAGCCCGCAAAGCTATTGCCAGGTATTCGCTACCAAGAGCAAGAGACAGGATCGCAAATCAGAAGATGGAAGCAACGATACCCTTGCGAACGCACATCAAGCATAGAAAGGCTATCAAGGAGCGGCTGGCGGCCTTTGAACTTTCTGGCACACAAATCGCAGGCGACCGTCCCGTGAGTATTTGCCGATTTTCCCCAAATGGGCAGATTATCGCTGCCGGAAATTGGTCTGGTGGGATCAAGCTCCTGGACGTGCCTACTCTCGAGGAGAAACGTGTTTTGCGAGGACACACGGATCGAGTAGGAGGCATATCTTGGTACCCTGGGGCTACCCTTCCTAGTAGTACGGTTTCGGAAGAAGCAGTGAACATTGCCAGCTCAGGCGGCGAAGGCAACATCCATCTCTGGAACTTGAAGCAGGATACGCCAATATCAACACTTTCCGGCCATACGGCACGAGTCTGCCGCACAGAGTTCCACCCCTCTGGTCAATACCTCGCGTCGGCTTCGTACGATACTACGTGGCGCCTATGGGACGTGGCCACAACCACGGAACTCCTGCTTCAAGAAGGTCATTCGCGAGAAGTCTACGCACTGAGCTTCAACACCGACGGAAGTCTACTAGCAAGCGCCGGACTTGACAGTATCGGTAGGATCTGGGACTTGCGGACAGGTCGCACCGTCATGATACTCGACGGGCACATCAAGGAGATCTACGCCTTGGACTGGAGCTACGATGGCCACAGAATCCTGTCAGGGTCCGCCGACGGGTTTGTGAAATGTTGGGATCTGAGGACTGTGAGACAAGCTTCGCAAGTCGGCGCTCACAAAGGCAACGTGTCTGATATCCGATGGTTCAAAGGCGAGGACTGCACCTTGGCCCCAGAAAAGGACGAAAAAGGGGACGTCAAGCCGAAGAAGTCGGGAACGTTCTTCGTGACGAGTGGCTTCGACAAGAATGTCAATATCTTCTCCGCGGATGATTGGGCGCTGGCGAAGACTCTGAGTGGCCATTCGGGAAACGTCCTGTCTTGTGACGTTTCCAGAGATTCGAAATGGATTTGCAGCTCTGGTCACGATAGGACGGTGAAACTTTGGGGGACCGATGATGGAGGTGGTGTATAGGTATGGTGAATTGTACTGTCCGCGGTGGTGTGGTCAGACGAAGATCGTTTCGTGTCTGGCCTTCGACCTAAGCTTCTCGTAGCGATGGATATCCCTTGAATGTTTCGATCGGAGCGATATACGTATACGAGTCCCTAACTGGCAGTCTTCGAATTGTGTAAGTTTAGTTCCCACCCCACTCAATATAGTAAATCGCAACTAACTCCCGACGGAAGAACGGACTCGAGAACGGCCGAGGTACAGCATTGTCATGGATCGTATTACGACCGAAAATACCATTTCGCGTGAACAACATATCTATTTTGTTGATGAGGTGGTCGTGCTTTCGCCTCTTATCGTATCCCATCCCATGTCCTGGCAAGGCATTGGAATCCTGAGCTTCTTGTCGAACCAGCTGATTCCCCGACCTCTCCCATCAAACCCACTCAATCCTTCCAATCCCCCAGCACCATCAGTCCTCTCCTTCCAATCCCCCAACACCATCAATCCTCTCCTTCCAAACCCACCACCATTACAACATACGCTCTCCCCACAAATCATCACAACAACCCCCTACTTTCACCAGCCCAATTCCCACCACCGCCGTCACTACCACGAACCATTCACCACCAGTTCAGATCCTTAAAACCTATATCTCCCCTCCCCCTCATCAATAACACCGAATAGATATCAACGGATCCTCTACCGTTCCACCACCATGAACAAACCAACCCTACCTATCCTACCCACCTTCCCTATACCCACCTTCCCGATCCCCTCCTAATACCCTCCCTAAGCCCTCCACGCCAACTATACCGATCATCTCAACCTACCTTACTACCAAACCCCCAAACCCATCCCAATAATCACATCGGCGCCGTTAACCTCACTATCAACACCATCAAAGCGCGAACTCACAACTACCCCTCCTCCTCTTTTCCTTCTATACTATACCAACTCCCACCAAGATAAAGACTCGATTTTGATCTATTTTGATTTTAATTTCGGACTCCTTTTCTAGCTTTACTTATTGATTGATGGCGCGGTAGCGGATTAGAGGGCGGTGATGGTGTTTGGGTTGTACGTGTAGGTTATTTTGTGTGGGAGGGGGGGTTTGGATGGTGGGTTGGATGGTGGATTTTGGAAGAAGAAGGGGGAGGAGGGAGGGGAGGGAGGGGAGGGAAGGGAAGGGGAGGGAGAGGGGGCGAGGAGGGGAGGGGAGGGGAGGGGAAGGGGAGGGGAAGCAAAGGTGGGATGATTACTGCGTGAAGGGTGATAGGTTATAATCCGGTATTTAACAGCGTGGGTAGTTTTAAGTAGATGAGGGAGATTGGAATTTAGTATTGGGGGATAGTTATGCGATGGCCCTTACTGGATTAGTGGTTGATGATAGTGTTTTAGGGGACTGGGATAGGGTAGGGTAGGGTAGGAAGAGGATGGGACTGTGATGGTGATAGTGGTAGTAATGGATGAGTTGGTTATATTGTGGTTTGTGGGTGGTTTATAGAATGGTGGTTTTAGATGGGATACTAAGCTTGATGTTAGTAGTAGAATATAGGAAGATTAAGGCTTTAGCGACGGATCTTGAGAATTTTGGTGGGAAGACTCGTATTTTGTGTCACTTGGATTGGGCTTTGGTATAGCTCTGGTGTTGACGAACTAGCTGTCGGGATCGAGCTTTTTATGCTGGTTTAAAAGAAGCCTATGATGAGGGGCGAATAGCAGCTGTAGTGCAAAGGCCATGATATGGTTCTGAGATTGGTAGTGATGCACCAGAGCTCTTTGTTGTACAAGACGCGTTGCTGGGGTCTCTGTTGATTGAGGGTCTCTAGGTTAGAAGATGTTATTGATTAGAGGTAGGGGCCATAGTGACAATGTTCGATGAACAGTAGATGTTGTTGATCTTATCAACTCTAATTCCATCATCGGTCTGCCACTGGTGTCTTGTCTCAACGAGCGGTCTGTTGACGAATAGAGTGAGGTTTAAGACCAATTCGATACGCTGACAACTGTAAGCGTGATCTGTCCAGACGTTCACCGTTCATCCTTACATCGCTTATGAGAACGTGGGCTCACTGCTAATCTGCAGTGGCTGCACACCTAATTGCTCTCTCTGGGCAATCTCTGCCACTTCCTGTAGATAGTCGAAACGCCAATCTCCTCCAACTCCACCAAGTTCGAGGCAGACCCAGGCACAAAAAATCAACAGAGTAGCAAACCGCCGATTGGTCACGAGCTCCGTGTAGTCATGGTGTTCCATAAACAAGACAGCGAGCGCTTCGACATGTTCAACAAGGGTCACTTGCTCCTCGTTGCTGAGATTGTAGTTCAAGAACTCTTGTTCGTAATAAACGCGTGTGTGGGCGAATGCAATTTGCAACTCTATTTGGTTGGACTGGAGGCGTAGCCAGTTCCAGCGGCGTGGTGACGGTGTCATGAGATAGGCTTCCCATGGCGGGGATCCATCCATGTAGACGAGGCCTGAGCGGCGAAGATCAGCAATCTCATTGGGAAATCTGTTGCGGAGCTGTTAGTATCGTGACGGCAAACAAGAGGATGTTTAAGTTCCACACCTTTGCAGCATCCTTCTGGGAATGTCACTGCGGCACCGGACCAGAGTGAGGTGGTCGAAGAGTTCCTTTGTACTGTGTACCAGGAGGTCTCTTCTTACGGCATACAGGCTATCTTCCTCGGCTGCAAACTCTTCGCTAAGATCATCCGGTGAGTCATAATCAAGTTCGGAGGACCCAGCATCGGACAGTGTGGCAGATATGGCATAATCCGATGAATCGTCTGTTGGATGAGGATCAGCCATACTAGCTGGGAATAGATTGATATGAGGATGGAGTATCCTGTCCTACCTCCGAAGACGACATTGTTAGAAAGTGCGAGTGGCGTGCGAGGGCTCATGTTGGTTCCTTGATGTGACCGAATTTCACTCTGCTGGAGGTTCTGCGAAAATCGATGAGGTGCTAGAGTGTACAACGACGGAGGAAAGTTCGGAAGAAGACTGGTATTTAAAGGCTGGCAGCAAAGAATAAGATGGAGGCAGACTAGATCCTGCAATCATATCTAATAATACTACCACTGATCTCTTGCCGCGGCGGTAATGGATTTTTGGAATATAAGAGTCGCTGGGTTTCGTTATCGAGGCCCAACCCATAAGCAACCTCGGATTTGACCCCAAAGAACATATAGGCGGCAAAGGCAATAGGATGCACATCGGTGAGCCAATGATATGAAAGGTATGGACGTGTACGTAGAGTGAGCAGAGTCCTCACGTTGTCCCCACTTAGAAAAAGACACAATCACCCCCATTGGATCAGCGCCAATAGGAATCGAACCTACGCTGTTGGATACCCTCCGCAACCACAGCTTCGGGATTTGGTCATTCAGGAGGACCTAGCCATGCTTGTGTGTGTTCTATTGGAGGATGGGAAGAGCTAGAGGACCACCAGAGAGGGTTGGAATTGACATGGTTCCGGTTAGCCAGCCGCCAGAAGGAAACATCCTATGAGAGTATTGACTGCTCCACACCAACTGACGTTACACGTACATGGGAGTACATGGCAGTACGAAACAAAGTAGTAAGTGAGTGAAAACAAAGAAGTTTTAGACTCGGGTAGTGATCGACGCTACTGCACGCGACGACAGGGATTGTCTTTAGCTCGATGCCAAGATTTGCATCAAATTCGCCGCACCACTCGGCAGAGAGTATCATTCTATTCCTGTATGATCAACTGCGCAAGATGCCTCAGAATGAGTATATAGAACGTGAGTCGGATCACTGAACGAATATCATCTGAACACCAAGAGACCGCAAAGTGCAAGCTACAACCCAGCTGACTGTAGATCGCAGGTTGGCAAAAGGAGCATGGAAAGCGGTATGATGGAATATGCAAAGTAATAGCATGATGACTGTTCTGATCCTCACAGATTGGACCATGATGAGCGAGTTCGTAAGAGGACTGCGGTAAGCGTTCTCCTATATCCTTTGTTCAATATGACACTAATGTTCTACAGCGCGAGTCACATAAAGTCAGCAAGGACAGCCAAACCCTGACGGGCCTACGGGCGAAGCTGTGGGTCTATAACCGTCAACTGTATAGGTCAAGTCGAGCCTGACCTGGCTCTTTACACAGGTTCGCGAAGAAGCGGCGCAATGAGAAGATACAGATGAAGAAGAAGATACGGCAGACCGAACAAAGCGATGTCAAGTCCGCTGCACCCGAACCCAGCTCGACGCCAATCCCCCAATACCTGCTGGATCGCAACAATCCTTCAAACGCCAAAGCTCTAAGCTCGGCGATCAAGAACAAGAGGAACGAAAAGGCAGTGAAATACTCGGTCCCATTACCGAAAGTCAGAGGTATCAGCGAAGAGGAGATGTTCAAGGCCATTGGCACAGGAAAGAAGACGAAAAAGAAGGCGTGGAAGAGAATGATCACAAAGCCAACATTTGGTATGCCGGGACTTATACGCGGACTGGGATTTGGTGAAGATACTGACTAGGCTGGTAGTGGGACCGGATTTCACACGGAGACCTGTCAAGTATGAGCGATTCATAAGGCCGATGGGACTGCGGTATAAGAAAGCGTATGTCCAAATGGTCCAACCTTGGTAACCACATGACTACTAATATGCTCCTTTAAGGCATGTGACCCATCCGGAGCTGAAGGTCACTGTTCAGCTGCCAATCATATCCGTCAAGAAGGTACGTATTCCAAGGTTCCCCAATCCAGCGCCAAAGACCCTAAAATCGCGCACAGAACCCCCAGAACCCAATGTATACCCAACTCGGTGTCTTAACAAAGGGTACCATCATCGAGGTACGCTGTCCGAACTAGAATACCCACTCTGGTCCTGTTTCCTGAGACACGAGATCGCCAAGCTGATCCCACATTCTGCAGGTCAACGTCTCCGAGTTGGGAATGGTGACTGCCGGCGGGAAAGTCGTGTGGGGCAAATGGGCTCAAGTTACTGTGCGCAGTCCTAAATATCCCTCAGGACACCACTCACTGACGGCACGCAGAACAACCCGGAAATGGATGGCTGCTTGAACGCCGTATTGTTGGTATGATATAACGTCTGAAAAGCGAAGCATATGCATGGCATGGCGTTTTGGTACTTTGCTTCCCATAGGTAGGGAGCATTTGGTTCTTCCACAGCACCATTCACATACGCTGGATCGCTTGGTTGAGTAGGTCTGGGGGAAAGGGGGAGGTTTCATGATACCCCATGTACTTGAATCTTCAGAAAACGAAGGCTTGTGCTCGTGTTCCTCACTGTCCAACAAACTCACTTGTTAACCTTTACAACTATCCTATCCCACTTCTGGCAACTATGGCACTCGTCTCGGCTCGGCTGTACCTTGGTTAGAACCCTCTGAAAGGAGTGCCTTGCTAGAGACACAGGTTGCACCCATGCCCCTGTTCCCCATCCCCATCCCATAGACTCTGCATACATTATCCACGCTGTGCCACAACCACTGCATACATCATCCACTCCACCACCCTCCCCCTTCTCTCCTTAACCCTATCCACTTTCCTTTACTCCCCCTCTCCTCGCACAACCATTGAGCATCCTACCCTCTCCCCGCCCCCAAGCCTATGCACTCCTCCCCACCCCTACCCCTACACCTACCCCTAGTTATATAAGACCCATCAGCCCTTATTTCTCAGTCCTCAATTCTCAATTCTCAATTCCCACCATCCGACATACAATATACAACATCCAACATCTAACATCCAACATACAATATAAAACATACAACATCCTCTAATATAATATCATATTAATATTATTTACCTTTAATAAATCAAATCTAACCCAGGTACTAATTGTTCAGAGATCGGGAAGTGTGAGGATTGAAGATTACAAGGCTTACTGTTTAAGAGTGTATTCGGGGGTTGTTTTGGGGGTGGTAAATGGGTAAGGGGATTGGAGGTCAGGGTGTGGAAAGTAGGCTTCGCCGGAAGGTTAGTATTTCAGGAGGTGGACATCCTTAGAGATTCTTCTCTCTAATGAACAAAGTGAATCTCAATATTCTATTGTATACATATACTGCAACCTACAATTCATCCTTATACTCCTCCTGACTCCCCTCCCCCTCCTCTCCGTCCCCCTCATCCCCATCCCCCATATACTGCCCACCATCAGCCTCCCCCCTCCACTCCTCCCCCTCCTCCCCCCCCTCCCCATCCACAATCCCCCTCAACTCCCGCCCCCCACCACCCGTCTCAAAAACCTCCAACCGCCACCCCTTCCCCTCAGCCACATCCTCCAACTCCCTCCGTGCAGCCTCCACCACGCCCGGATCCAAATCCATACCCCGCAACTCCTTATCATTAAGTCTCTTGATCTTCCCCCCCTTCTCCCTCGGCTCCTGCGTCACCAGCGTCACCGTTTTCGACGCGTCCTCGGCGTGCAGCATGTCGTGATTGTGGCTACCAGGTTGCATGTTCTGTGGAAGTTCCAAGCGTCGGCCTTCGCGCCCGACGAGCGCCATGCCGCCGACTTCGATACCGCCGACGATCGGACGGCCGGTCCCTTCGATCGTGGTGCCCGAGAGGAGCCTCGTCTGCGCTTCTTGTGCTTTGCGAGCTTCCCACGCTGGTACATCTTCCTCTTTGACCACCTCGCGGCATGAAATCGCCTCCGCACGTTCTTCTCTCGGTGGGAGAAAGGCAACGTCGTTGCATAATCGCGGCGTGTATACGACCATGAGATAGCTGCACGTGCTGACCTCCTTGATCCACCCGATGCGATCGGCGCTCTGTGGATGGCAATGGAACTGTATCTCCACTCGTCTCGGACTTCCTGTCAAATCGCACGTTGTGCCTCCGCTCAATTTCTGACTGAGGTAGCGAGAAGACGAGGTGCCTTTCGCCTGGATTTCTGTCGTGCGCCCCTGATCTCCCTCCTCTGGACTCAGACCCGCCTCTCTATCACCTTTCCCGCCCCCCTCGACCGCAGCCCGGTTCCGAACCTCTCCGAACTTCCCCAGCACATAACTTGGAGTTGCCGGATCCTCTACCGGTGGGAATATCGGTGTATTCTTCCCAGGAGGTAGTTGGTGGAATTGCTTTACGTGGGCGTTGTAGCAAAAGCTGTAGGACCACCAGCCGCTTATGAAGTAGAGACAGCTGCCGGACATGGATCTGAGGAGGTCATAGCCACGGTCAGTAGCTCGAGCTAGCTCGGCGGCTTCTTCGGCGGCGAAGCGGGATTGCGTTGTAGTGTTCTTTGGGATTGTGGTGACGTGGGGAATTGCGCAGAGGAAAGGCTTGTTGTTGAGGATCATGTGTTCATATGACGAAGGAGCGAAAGCGTCTCCATTGGGGGAGTCTGAGGAATCGGCGCCTGGCCGTCTTTGGGACAGCTCAGCTGTTTGTAATGAGGTATCATGGGCCTCTATGGAAGTGGAAGGGTCGTTGGTAGATGAGGCAGACGAAAGCTTTGCTATGTGCGACTCGGCATCCTTGTCTAATATGAAAGTGTCTGAGAAAATGACCTCGTACTGCGAATAGTTAGTACGTTCTCGGCATGCGCTTGGGAAGACTTGACCTGAGGATATGCCAGCAAGTCGTCAGTGACGCTGAAGACATGAGGGCTTCCGTATGCTACACTGGCAGCCGCCAGCCATATGAACTTGCGCTTCATACTTACATTGTAAGAAAGTGGTGAAGCAAAAGACGTTGAAGCCACTTCCACTGCCTGAAGCCAGTTGATAGGGCTGAGCTGGGGCTAGCCATTTTTGGCTATTGACGTCTCTGTCACTTGCTTTCACACACAACTTTGGGACTTTCTTAACACATTCTGATTCTGGGAGTCGTGGACATGAAATTAGAGATGTCGAGATCCTGCAAATTCTATAACCGCGACCTCTTCTTCTCCGCATTCCAACGCTACATGTCCCTCACAACGGCTACCAAACGTCATATGGACCCCTCAAGCCTCCACCTAAGTCAACCATCAAAGCGCCTGCGAGTTGCGGCTCCGTCTTTAAGAGCCAAATATGCATCGACCTCCACCGCCCCTGCGCTAGAACGGCGAGAACCCGACACACCCATTCTCTACAACCTCTTTCCCGCCACACTCCCAAAAGGCCCCCCACCTCATGGCCCATTCATTGTGAATACGCAGCACTTGAAGAGAGAATTCCTACAATTGCAAGCCCGCGCGCATCCAGACCGCCACACTGGCCCCAATAAAGCAAGAGCGGAAGGTACCTCTGCGCTTATAAATGAAGCTTACAAAACGCTCCGAGACCCGCTCAGAAGGGCGCAGTATCTCTTATCGTTGCGAGGAATAGATGTCGCGGAAGACGAAAGATTGAAGGTTGAAGACCCTGAATTGCTCATGGAGGTGCTGGAGGTAAGGGAGGCTATCGAGGCTGCACAAGAGGAGAGCGAGCTTGAAGATATGAAGAGGGATAATGATGCTAATATTGAGAGGAGCGAGGGAATACTAGACGAGGCATTCAGACAAGATGATGTGCAGCGGGCCATGGATGAGGCTGTCAAGTTGAGATACTGGATCAACATCAAGGAGAGCTTGGATGGCTGGGAGAGGGGGAAGCCTATTGTACTCGTGCATTGAATGGGAGGATTGGTCGAATGTTCGGATGCTCCCGACGAATGAGTGAATGCAGCCACGCCGGCCCACTGTTCTCTGCTCTAGCGCGCTCCCTCAATATCCGCATGCCTTACACCACGCCAAGATACCGTCAAGCATCAGACACATGACCTATCACCCACTGCAGCTCACTTTGCCATTGGTACCGCGAGGTTCTCTATGCCCAAACCATATTCGACCCACGCTCCGCCAAAGATGCATCTTGTCATCCTTAGGAAGTCTTGCAGAATCCACAAGAGGAGGGCAAGATGGAAGATAAAGTTGAGCCAGAATATGTCAGCATGGCGTGTACAGGTATCGAGGATCGCAACCACCGCCCTAGTACCTCAGTGATCCAATACGTTCGCCAGTGTGAACCCCTCCGTTCCGTGCGCATTCAGCATCGTTCCATTGTGTGTCCAGGTATCACCTTTCCGAAAGCACTGAACCCACTACCCAAATTACCAAAATAGCGCCTATCACTCCTTCAAACCAATTTCACACTCCCCTTCCCTTTTTCACCTCACAGAAGTAGGCCAAGTAATACGGACCATCAGCAATATCCGAAGATATCTCCGAACCAGCAGTCAGTATTCCCATATCACCCATATCAACCCCATCGTCACCGTATCACTTCCTTGAAAACCTATCATCCTACGCCCATCTCCACCACTGTACGGACGGACAAACTACAATAGCCCAGCCCATCAGAAATCTCCCGAATGAACAGAATAGAATAGAATAGTGTTCGATAAAATCTATGGGGTATGTATTTCCATAACCTAACGTGCTATCGTACTACTGATGATGTATGACAATTGTTCGTAGGGTGTGTTCATGTATACATACATACATAATCGAGCAATATCACAATTTTTCCGTTTGCGATTACTATAGCTTTTATTAGTTGATGTGTCATTCTCTCATCCCCTTTTCACATTCTGCCCTCCTTTGAGTGGGTGGAGGGTGGAGTATATGCAGGGAGGAGGGTGGAGTGGCACATTTGTATCTGGTTGTATGATAGAATCCATGCTTAGGGATGGCACGTGGTTGGTAATCTATGGGGTTCGTGGGCGAACTGGGTTTTGATGGGGGTGGATGGGAGGATATTGTGATTTGTAACTCATGATTCATTCGTCTTCGGATATCAATGTACAATGCTAGTCATCAAGCCATAAAGTCATCAACAGCAAGCATATGCAGCTCCAATCACACCCCACCCCACAAAGCCAAAACCTGAGTACGCTCAATTCAATGAACCAAACCCTTTCCAATCTCGCTCGCCCACCCCTTGGCGCGCTCGAAGCCGTTGGCATGGCTCTGATAATCGAGCATGGCCTGATAAACCTCTTCCTGACTATTGACCACAAATGGCCCATACTGCACCACCTTCTGATCCAACGGCAATCCCGCAACGAGCACGAAGCGTCCTTCTTCCGCCGCGTCTTTGTCGACTTCGGCATTGACGACGTCGCCTTCGCGCTTGAAGACTACGTTGTGATACTGGCCCACTGTCGTCTGGTCTTTGCCGACGCCGAAGGTTGTGGATCCGGAAAGGGTGTATGCAAATGCGTTCCAGCCGACGGGTAAGGGTTGTGTGACTTTTCCGCCGGGGTGGATGGTGATGTCGAAGATCCAGACGGGGGTGTAGGCGAGTTCCTGCACGCTGTCCGTGCCGTGGCTCTGTCCCGAGATGATTTTGATGCTGACCTTGCCCTCATCGACGGTGATCTGCGGTATTTCCGAAGCGCGCAGGTCGCGGTATCGAGGCTCCACACCCTTCAGCTTCGCAGGGAGGTCGACCCACAGTTGCATGGCGACGTTCGGGGTGCCGTCGGGGTTCGGGCGGGGCATCTCGGCGTGCATGATGCCTCGGCCTGCGGTCATGAATTGCAGGTCGCCCGTCTCGATGGTGCCTTTGTTGCCAGCGAAGTCTTCGTGGTCGATGGCGCCGTGGAGGATGTAGGTTATTGTTTCTTGGCCTCGGTGGGGGTGGTCGGGGAAGCCTGCGCCGGGGGAGACGGAGGCGTGGTCGAGCATGAGGAAGGGGCTGAGGTTGCGGAGGGCGGAGGTTCCGATCGAGCGACGGACGCGAGCACCGGCGCCTTCGGACTGTTCTGTGGCGAGGAAGGCCTTTTGGATTGTCCGCGGCACTGTCATGTTTGCGGACTTGGTGGGAGTGAGGGAGGTGAGTGGAATGGGGGATAGTCCTACGAAAGGGATCCGATCTGCGGTGTCGGAGCTTATGAGCAGGGAAGGTGAGCTTGTGGTGTTTCGAGCTACTGCTGAGGAAACCTGGTATACGAATGGGATCCGGTACAGGAGAGAGGTCAACTGCAACTGATAGGAAAGAGAAGTGGCATAGAAGACAATCGCGACAGCACAGATGATGAAACTTGATATGAGCAATCTCATGGGCTCGGACAAGGATGGAGACCTTTATAGGAGATGTCAGAGGTGCCAGAAGCTTCTGGTTGAGTTTTGCGAATGGTCAGTTGAGGAAGGAGCTTTGTAAAGAAGTGTGAGACTTGGGAGAGAGGTCTTGGTCGTTTACCACAGGAGCATTTGCTCTAAATGTAAATCTAGTGTTACTACCAATGCATTTGCTGCCATATTCTATGGAAATATTTGTCGTGTATGACCAAGAAAGTTGTAAGCAATGGAATAACGCGATGCGGCAGTTCGTACTAGGATTATGCCGGCCTCACCTGCTTACTACGTAGTAGACAGGTCTCTGGCGGTAGATCAGTCTGAGTTGAACCTGGTGAACGCGAAAAGCGAGAGGCCGCCAAGCCTCAATCTCATTGACTACACTGTAATGCTAATAATATATACACTGACTGCTCCATGGCTTATCTACCTCATTAGTCCAGACATGCGATCTCTCCCCATAGACAATGGAAACAACTACTCCCAAGTTCCGACATCAAAAGCCAAAAGGATTCGAGGGAGCTACACTACATTAGCATGAGCATAAAGTTCGAGGTTCGATAACATACTGGCCGATGCAAGGTTTGCCCTCCCCGTTCGTTGAGGCACCAATTTATTCGCTGCTGGAGTCCCGAATCTCACGGGTGGTGCCGGCCCGGTCTTCTGGGGTTGCAACGGCGCAGCGGCCGGCTGCTGCTGTTGAGGCATTGGCGGCATAGGAGGTACTGGAGCAGGTGGTTGGCCGAACCCCGGTCTCGAGAATCCATTGACCCCAGTCGGCTGAGGTTGCAAGGCTGGAGGCAGCATCGAGTTGATTCCAGTCTGCTGCGGCTGCTGGTATTGTGCTTGGAAGCCAGTCATCTGTGGCTGCAGTGGCGCGAAGCCGCCTGTTTGCTGCGGGCCTCTAGGATCCGCAAAGGGGCTTCCTGCCTGTTGGCCATTGACATACGGATTTTGCAATGCCTGTAAACTCGACTGCTGCGGTGTCATTTGATTGAATTGTGGAACAAAGCCAGTCGGTTGAGGGATTATCCCGTTCGTAAATTGGTTGAAGCCTGCCGGCTGTTGACCAAAACCAGTCTGCTGCGGTTGTAACTGCTGCTGAGTCAATTGCGGTTGCTGCTGATTGTATTGCTGCTGCTGAAATCTTTGCTGACTTAGGTCGTTGAGACTCTGGCCGGGTGGTGCGATTTGGTTCTGGAATTGACTCTGAGGTTGAAAGCCTGTCAATTGCGGCTGCAACGGCGGCGGACCGAAGCTACTGGTCTGCGGGAGGGTTTGGGGTGCTGAAAGGGGTCTGGCAGGCGGCGGTGGCATCAGTGTACCTTGCTGAATGCTTTGAGACTGTAAGGGAGCCTGTGGTCTCTGCCGTGGAGGACCCGTCTGCTGGGGCTGTTGTTGATTCTGAACATTTTGCAATAACCCAAATCCCTGAGGCTGTTGAGGCTGGCTAGTGCTCTGCTGCTGGAACTGCTGACCTGTAGCTTGTGGTACAAGTTGAGAAAAGAATGATGGATTAGCACCAGTAGGTTGCTGTTGTATTGGCTGCTGCTGCAACTGTTGTGGTTGTGACTGCTGCAATTGCTGCTGTAGAGGGACTTGGGTAGGTGGTTGTAATTGTGTTTGTTGAAGCTGTATTGCAGGAGCTGGCTGCGCCCTTTCAGGCTGCAAAGGTTCCGATAAAAGCGAAAGATCCAAGAGTGAGCCTGTCAGCGTAGACTGTTGAGGTGTACTGGCTGCTGGTGCCGGCGCTGCTATTGACTTTTGTGAAGTTTGTTGGGTTGGCTGCTTCGAGGGCTTGACGTCCCATGCATCGTCATCAAAACCACTGGTGTCTTTCTTAGGTGGAGCTGGCGCCTGGGATAGGGGCTTCTCCGTTCGATCAGACGGTTTATCCTCGCCTGATCCTTTCTGGCTGAACTTGCTCGCATCGACGACATCACCACTCTGGACTGCAGGCGCAGGCCTTCCCTTGCGCGTGTTATTCCTCAAGGCGCCACCAGGTCCGGAGAAGAGTCCTCCTGCTGCATTATCGGGTGACGTCGGACCACCTACATTGTCAGCATAACAACGTAGTGAGAGTATGCTGCAAACATACCTGTACGACCAAATTTAGTATCCAGGTACTTCATCACTCGGAGAATGTCACCTTCCTTCAGACCCAGTGTCCGTAGAACAGTTGGAGTGATGTCCCCAAGAACCTTTTCATCCATAGAATCCTTATTGAAATTGAAGGCATATCTTTCACACTGGTAGGGGCTGACTCCGGCTTTCAGGAAGAAGTCGAACCAGTCATATTCGGGCCCTTCAGGTTTAGGCGGACCACTCTTTGGCTGCTCAATGGATGCGCCAGGCTTCGAAGAAGCAGGAGCTGCCTGTGATTTTCTGCGTTCATTGTCCTTTGCTGTCTGTGTACTCCGCCGGCGGATGTCAGATAACGGCTTGTCATCATCCAAGGATACTCCAGTGACTTTCTCCACGTATTCAAGATCCTCCATAGCCATCTTAACCACAGGAACCGCGATCTTGACCCCATTAAGTTTGTGTAAATGTATTTTCCCGTCCTTCAATCCTATAAATTGCGCTTCAACTTTGAATGTCCCTGATCTATCGGTCCAAGTTCTCGTTTTCGCCATGTCTGGCTCTAAAGCGGTCATCAGTGGATATTGAAGAACAGAGAATTGGGACTTACTCGATTTCGACCCAGATGAAGACCTTCCATGTTTGCTATCTCGTTTGCTTCGCTGCAATGTCTGGTTACTATGGTTCCCACGTGCTATGCTGCTGCCCCTAGTGGGGAGCTTCAAGCCTGGGCCTACCTCATAGCCCTTTGTATCCTGCGCCTTGGAAGTTTTCATTGCTTCTTTCGTCAACTCCTTTTCTTCGAGTCTGTTTTGCTCGACGACCGACTTTCCAGCGTTGATCCCAGAACTGGTTCGCGGAGGTGGTAGGATGCCTGTTATCTCAACATAGCTGCTGGGAACGACTCCCTGTTTGCTATTCTTCAGTCGCCGAACCATCCACCATTCTTCGCTCTTGGTGTCATCGAGAACAGCGACTTCATCGCCAATCGTGACTGTGACCTCATCATCGCCCTGCGCCATAAAATCGTAGAGTATTTTCCCCTTCCTCAACCCACCCGCACCCGAACCCGCGTCAATTATCTCTCGTAAACCTTCCGCTCTCGCGGCGCCCGCAATTTCGCCAAGTCCGCGCACGATCTCGTGAGCAGTGTCTTTTGCACCGGCATGGAAGTCGATGCTCTTGCTTGGTCTCACAAGCTCTATGAAGACGTGTTTTCCCTCGATCGAATAATGGGTGAGCTTTTCAGCAGTCCATTCCATTTGTGGCCCGTCCCGTGACTTCTCTGGTGCGATCATGATGACACCGGTGGCCAGGTTGAGGCCTAAAGTTGTGGGTAACTTCTTGTTCTTCCCCATTGCGGAGACAATCTCGTTGATGTTGTACAGATGATAGCCACCAGCTTTAGCCTGAGGTTGGTCGTCACCAAACGTTTGACCAATGGCGCGATTATGTGGTGACGAAGCTGTAACTCCGGGGGAGTCTGGGGTCCGAGGCGAAGCATATTGAGTGGGAGGTGGGGAGAGCTGCTCAGATGGTGGTCGCCGAGGCAGTGATGGAGCAGGTTGCTCTTCGTCTGAGTCCTCCGGGGTAAGTTGAGGTCTTCGAGGTGGTAGTGTTACATTGGCAGGCGGCGAGCCCGAGGAGAGTGACTTCTTGTGCATTATGCCCGCAATTGCAAATGCTGGACTTGTTGAAGGTTGAGCATATTGGACTGATGTTGGCTCCGGCTCTGGAATTGGTATCGGACTCTGAGGTGATAGCGGCGGTTGTGGAGATGCGTGCTCAGCTTTGCCTGTAATCTCAATGTAATTTGCAGGCGCAAAGCCGTATTCACCATCCAACCCCACCAATGTCCATTCTGGATCTTCAGTATCATACACAGAGAGTATGGCCTCTTCCGAGAAGGATAATTCCTCATCAGTCTGCCGAGCATAATCATACAGTGCCTTTGCGTAGTGAGTCGGATGGGCCTATGTGCGGCACCTGTCAGCACTTCCATCATACATCTGAGCTTCAACTACACAAGTGGACGTGATCTAAAGGTTTCATCCTCGCGATAGAGAGCACGACTCTACTAACCTCTTCAACATAGTTATTGGGTATCAAGCCCACGGGCTCATCTTCATCCTCGCTGGGCGCCCTTTTCTTTGCCTTCCACCAATCATCTTCCGCACTCTTCTCAAGGATATAGACAATTTCCCCTTCATGTAATTCTAGCTCGTTATCACCTTGCGGAGCATATTCGTAGAGCGCAGTGCATATGGAAAGGAAAACCATCGTGCAGAATAGCGGGAGCTCCTGTCCAAACGGAGGAGTTGAATCTTATAACACGGCGCTGACAGGCTATTGCATGGTCAGCAGTATTGTGGATCTACCACTGAGCCATCATCATCTGCGCCATCAAGCGAAATTTGGACATACAGAGTTCGTCTGCTGGTAAACATGAAATCAGACCGTTGACGAACTGCAAGCCTTTTTGACCCTTTTAGTTCTAGCCTCTACCCATGCACAATTTGATACGGGTAGAACCTCTAATTAAACCTGGTCTTCCTCTTCTTCACCTTCTTCATCCACGACCCGGCACAATCAATGAGGACACGCCTAGCTACAATCATGACTCGCACTTACGAGCATAGCATCGGAGACTCCGAGCTAACATATCCGGTTAGGGGATCCTGACTCAACACGGGGAAACACCATGATTTCGTAGACCACGAATCATCAATAATGAATTACCACTGAGGAGAACGATGGGATTGACCAGGCTCAGGCGTGAGGTAGTGATATAATTCGAAGCCCCAGGAACCTCATGAACTACGAGGCAACAGGACACTAGCGGGCGAGAATGGACACAGGGGCAGGTCTAAGTACCATAGTGCTATTCGCGTGGTATGTGTGCAGGCGAATTACTTCTTGCGGTAAAGCGCTGCCCTCCCCCCACGTTTTGGCCGCTGTTACAATCCTTGGATGCTTTCTTCCTATCGGTATGAATACACCGTATCCTGCTCCTCCCTTAACCTTAACAACGTTTCCATCCTTACGGGACTTCGATCAGGCTCCTTGTTACGGTGCAAGACCGCGAATGGAGCCAGATAGGGTTGGCTTCACCCCGATGCGTATCATCGTCTTGGCTGGCAGAGTCTTCTTGCCAGCTACTCTCTTTCACTCTTCTTTTCTCCTTGTCTTTCGTCTTGTGTCTTGTATGAATATCAAGCCACGTTGAGCTACCAGAACCTTCCGTTCCTTGGCAACCACTCTGAGCAAGCATGTCGAGTAAGGGGGTGATCCGGGCTACTAAAGCAAGCAAGACGAATCTCCTTTATCTGTAAGTATGTAGTCATTTCCTTTGATAGAGATTCGTATTCAACTCATGTTATGACTCTCAGCCGTATGACTCTCAACCTACTGTGCACTGGAGACAAGACTGCCACTTGCTTGTAATCGACCTGCATAGTACTCAAGTCTACTTATCCCTCAGTCCTTGACACTAGTCTTTACAAGCTCTACCCGAGAGACTTGCTAGTGAAGCCACATTCTTTTAATTGACCCACTGAGGCTCGTAACATCTACCAACTGCCCACTATAACGTCCTCTCCTCTTACCCTCATACTTGTTGCGTCTGACTCATCTACTTACGTTAGCCCGTCAAAAATAAAATAATACTACTGTCCGCGTTTTTATCGTAAATCGACTCTATAGATAGTCCTTCCTTACTGTCTCTTTTTGCTTTACATGTTTTCATACTTGTTATGATTTGGCATCTCTCCTACTTCTATATCGTTTACGATAACGAATAAGAGGACTACTACGTAGTTGTCCAACAGTGTGACCTCGAGGAGATATTATAGCTTTAATGACTCAAAAGAAAACGGTCATGCTATTTGGCGAGAGAAACCGACGCAATACTTACTACCACGAAGGATAATGGTCTTGGTCTCGGTGTAAATCCAGATGAGAATTTTAGAAGATTTGCGAAGAATGGGGTTTTTTATTAATCAAATGGATAGAGGGAGCGGATAGTAGGTTACGACAACCGTTGCTATGGGCAAGGAGACCCAGAGTACAGAAGTCACGACTTGGGAGACTGACTGATAGAGAGCGTGCAGGGGATTGCGATCTGCGGCGATCCCAAAATAAGTGAGCTGGAAAGGGAGCCGAGCAGAGTCGTTCGAGCATGAGATCTTTCTACATCCTCACTCGGTGCGTTTCTTAATACGCAGGGCGGACCAAGATTACATCCCTCGGAGAAGTTAGAAACATCGGCTGGCGTGAACCTTGAACCGACCAAGAGTGATCAAAAACCTTTGTATTGACGATAGCGACGCTAAAAAAGAAAAGATAGAAAATTAGAAGATCACACTAGTCTATATGAGTCATTCCATTCGCCAAACACCAAACAAACCCCAAACGATGGCTTCACACACCCACAATCATATCGTGCTGATAGACAAATCCATGACAGCGCGGTCATTATACCAAAGACTCCAGAGACGTGCAATAGACTCGTCTAGACTAGCACACCCTCCTCAGGCTCAACCGGCTTTTGGGCCGCGACCCCACCCGAGATAAGAGGGACGGGAGATTCCCTGGTCCGAGCTTGTGACGCTTCGTAGTGTGCGATGAGGTTGGTCTTCAGGGACGTCGCGTTCTCCATCGCCCATTCCTGCAGGTTCCGCAAATGCTTGCGGGTAAGGGTGAAGTTTGCGTGGTTCAATAGGAAGTTGTCGCTGAAGATTGGACAGTGGTGGTAGACGGTCCGGCCCGAGGTATGATTCGTCGCGTAATGCACCGATATATGCACCTGGTCACCGTTCGAGACGAAGGTCCCAACGCAGGCGACCTTGGCTGCGTCGGGCTTGCCCATCGCGAGGCAGGCTTGGTTTCGACCATAAATGAGTGTGGCAGCGTCGTACGCCGCTTGGCACATCGCACATTCCATGTCCCCACTCAATCTCTTGAATTCTCCGGCAATATGTGCGAGCGCGATGGGACGTCCGCCAGGGACTGGGACGGCAGAGCCTCCCAATAAGCGGACCAAGGGATATGGCTTGAATGTTGTCGCTACATAAGCTTCGACGAAGTCAGGCTTCGCAGGAGAGAGACCGTCGTTGAAGCCAACATTGCTGGGAAACATCGTGAATTTTTGATCGTAGACTTGTGTATAACCTTCGCCAGTACGCCGACAGAGAAGGGGCATAATGGCCTGCGCGACTCCTGGTTCATTCTGCGATAATTGTATCCGCTTGCAAAAATCCTGGAATTCCTGGAGGTCCGGCTCTGGCGAGTTGCGTGACTGCTCGAGACGAGTACGGACCTCATCGAAATTGACCGGTTCAACGGAATCAAACCTGTCTAAAATACCATTTTCCTCTGCCATTCTTGCGAATTGAGGATCAGTGGTGGAGACAGTTTTTGACCTTGAAGAAGCTTTAGATGATCCATCCGACGCTGTTGTGGTTTGCTTCGATTTCGAGGCCTGTGACCTAGTACGAGCCATGTTGATGAAGTCCCACTGTTTTGGGTGAGTCTTCTGTTTCTGTAGATCGCTTTTTCGGGCGACTCGTTTCAAATTTTTGGAGGTGAGCCTCTCTATTACGGTATTGGAGCCTGACGTTTGCCGGCCTCGGTCGTCAGACTTATCTTGTTCCGACGAAGACAAGCGTTCTAGTAGATCGTGCCCTGATGGATGAGATGCGACTCTACGACCGGGTGAGCCCGACGATGGAGCAGTCTTCTGGACTATTTGATAGACTCAACGTTAGCTTTATGCGGTTCATCAACGCACACGATGATCTAGAGCGACTTTTGATTTACCTTTGGATGACCTTAAGCCAGCATGGCAATCAGTTAGACGGGAATCTGGTAATGGCTGATTCTCTCCAGGGAGACTTGGTGTTCTGACTTGTTTCGACTGCCTCAAAGCTTGCTGTCGTTCACTTTTACGAGTAGCTTCGGATGGAATCTTCTTCCGCCGGGCTTTGGCAATGGATTTACTACCTAGCAGTAGTCAGCAGCGTATCATATAGACGATTGATGAGCCTATTGATACTGGAATTCCCCCGAGATCTACCTTTCTGACTCGTCCCATCTCGTCCAGCGTTGCAGGATTCTGATTGAAACATGTTTTATTCTATCGTCTCAGGGTTCATTTTGACTGGCAGCGATTGCTTTGAGCATGTCTCCGGAGGATGAAACTTTCACGCCGAAAATGGAAGTGTTGCGAGACTGCAGGCGGTTTGGACTGTATACGGTGCTCAGAGCACTCAATATTAGGGGGTTTCAGACTGTTCCGTAACTAGGAACAGATCACTGAACTGATCCAATTTCCTGATTCAGTCTGAAAGCAGTATACTGATCTGTTCCTAATAATCCGGAACACCTAACCCAAATAGGACTGGAACCCCGGAATTACCCGCAAGATTAGCTTACGTCAGCTGTTCTGTTCTAAGTTTTAGATTAGTTCCAGCTCTTAGAGCTGGAATGCTTTTTTAGAACAGAATACTAAATTAAAAGTTAATTCAGGTAGTAGAATAGTAATAATACAAGCTAAATTACTATTCTATTCCTATTTATAGAATAGTCTGAATCCTACTAATATCTATAGTAGTAAATAATAGATAGAACGGTTAAAACACGTTGCTATTTATAGTCTATACTAAGTATATAAGACTAAGACTAATTTCTAATATATAGGAGCTATTATATTAAGGCGTATACTAGCGGTTAGTTATTCGAATATTTATTCCCTGTAATAAAAGAGTTTAGCTTAGGAGTAGGTATCTACGTATTTCACTTCCGTAAATAGTCTATTAGCGGGCGCTCCCTTCCAGTAGTATCTAATAGAATCTTAGATATTATAATTCTACTCCGCTCTTATAAATTAAGTTTTAATAAGCTGTATTATTATAAATAAGTAAATATCTAATAGGGAATAATTTACTTAGCCTACTAGTCTAGAATTAGTTTGAAATATTAAGCTCTCTTAATACTTATAGTTATATATATAAGAGGACTAGTAGTAGGTAGTAGTTTATATAATATAATATATACTTACTAATATAACTACTACGTATTATAACTAATTAGTATTATTTAAATACTAATATTATATATATATACTACTTTATAATATATACTTCTACTATTAATATAATCATTTAATATAATATAATAGAAGTAGCTATTATATAACTTTAAGTTCTAATAGTTAGATTCTATTAACCTTATAACTTAGTAGAGTTTATAGAGAAATAAGTAGTATATTTCTAAATAAATATAATAGTAAAGTTATAGATTAGTAATACTATAAGAATATATATATAAAGTATAATTAGTAGATTTATAACCTTAAATAAAGCCTCTTATAAAGTATCTAAGTAGTATTTAAGTTATATATTAAGGACTATAAGTTAAAAAAATTATATCTATTATATATCTATATACTACTCTAATAGCTAAATAATATTAATAGTAGTTATAAAATAAGTTTAAATAATTATTTACTATATCTTTTATAAAGGGATTATAGCTAGATCCTACCCCTATAATATATTTAATAAGGGCTAGAAAGGGCGTAGAGCTAAGGAAGATAAAGAGTATTAGTAAACTAGGAAGCTTATAAACTGTAGAAAAATGCGTATTTTCTATATATAACAGGCGCGCTTATATATTAGCCCTAGGGCTCGTTTTAATACCTCTAATTACTATAAGCTACTATTTACACCTTTATAATACTAAAAGCGCGCTTGATTTTCTAATTATTTATTACTACGTATAAATTAGATATTACGATTTATATAATATTCCTAGAAAAGGTTTATTAAATATTATAGCTAATATTTCTACTACCTACTTACACGTATTTAATAAATATATCTTTCTTAGAATTTACACCGTTATTATTATAATATTATTAGGCGGTATTATTACTATATCTACCTATCCTATATATTCCTTAAAGAGCGCTGTTTATACTATTATTATAAGTAGTATTATTATTAGGAATTACTACTTATCTACCTATTCTAATTATAGTAGTCTATCCGCGCTACCCTAATTTATCGCCTATATTAATACTAGTACTATTATTAATAATATATAAAATTATACTTATAGTACTTAATATATATTTATTAGGCTATTTACTTAGTATTTATAAACTACCTTCTAATAAAACTATTCCTACCTACTTAACCTCCCTATATTATAGATTCTCTTCTTAGATCTTACTACTTTCTAGTTAAATTTCCACGTATAGCTTTTTTCTAACCTACTTCTTAAACCCTATATATTTAACCTTATCACCATTTATTATAATTATATTACTACCCCTTAGCGTCTTATACTATATCTATTCTAGTTATACTAGCCTAAACGTACCCTAGAAATCCTCTATTAACTAGGATTTATAAGTGCTTTAGTTTATAGGTAGATCTTCTCCTTCTATTATATATAATATATAGCGTCTTATAAGTTACTACCTACTATCTATCTTTAGTATACTCGGCGACGTACATCTACGTATAAAGGTAGAATAATTATTAAGAGGGAGGTTATTATCCTACCCGATTTAAAAGGTTAATTATATATAGATAAATAGAATAAGTAGAATTATACTATTAGCTATTTCCTCTTAAGCCTTACTAGTATATAAGGATAGTATTATTAAGGTTTAATACTTATACCCTAAAGAGCTATTCTATAATATTTAATTAATACTAGAATTATTACCTTAATTAGGTTTTAAGTTAGCTATTATATCTCTCTTTATATTAGTTAGATAGGAATACCTACCCTAAATACCTAAAGGACTAGAGTATTTATTATTATCTAAATTATCTAATAGCGGTAGGTTATCTAGTTAACTAGTATTAATATCTATTCTATTCGCCTTATTTTTATTTTTATTTATAATTATAATATTACGGAGTATATCCCTTACCCCTTTTAGATAAAGCTTACGGATACGCCTCTTATAAAGGTTAAACTCTAAGTTATCTTATATATACTATATCGTTTACTAGCGCCTTATAATAGTATATAATTAGCTCTTAGTTACGTATTTATATATAATAGTAAGATAGTTAGCTATATACCCTAGGCCTTTTTACCCTTAAATTTCTTAATACGGTGAATACTATACTCGTATTTAGATATATAATATCCTACTATTATCGCGGTATAGATTAATAGGATATTAGGTAGGGGGTTAAAAAACTTCCTTATACTTTCCTTATTAATAAAACTAGTCTTTATTAGTTTAAATACTATATTTATAAGTACTTTTATTAGGATAAGATTTAACTATTTAGCCTTCCTCTTATAAACCTAATATTTAATTAGAAGTAATATTAGATAGAGAGGTAACTTATATTATTATATATAAAAGTTAGGCGGTTTAATAATATATTAACTTATATTATTATATCTACTTATAAGCTATCCTATTTATATATAAATAATATTATAACTTATATAATAGTTAAAGAGTACGAGCGCTATTCTCTAAATAAGTTAAATAACTAATACTTAGTTTAATTAGGATAGGAGGTAATTATAAATATTATACTAACCTTTTAGGCTTTAAGCGTAGTAGGTATACTATTAACCCTATTTAACTTACTTCTAATCTTAAGCCCTAACCTTTTAGTTACCTCGTTTTATATAACTTTTATATAACTATTTAATTATATAGGGTTATCTTCTAGCTATATCTCTCTTCCCTTCCCTAGGCTCTTAATAGTATTAAAAAGAATTATTACCTTTAGATACTTTATATAATTAGGAATAATAATAGTATATATCTTACGGGAGAGTACCTTAGAATAGTAATAGATACTATCCTAGAGATATAGTTCCATTCTATTACTACTATAATAATCCTTATTAATATTAGGGCTTAATAGGATATTATTTATCTTACTACTTACTCCCCCTACTAGATTTCCTATAAGAGGACTTATTAATAGTTAATTTCTCCTTAGACTATATTAGTAGATAGTTATAGTATAGTATAAAATAAATACCCCTATCTCTATATATCTATTATTAATAGAGGATATTACGCGTTTTTACTTCTCTCTAACTAAAGATTACTTATTCTCCTTATTACTTAATTACTTACGGTCGTCGTCCTTAGCGGATACTAATAACTTAGTAGACTACCTATTATTCCACCTACTATAATCGCGTCCTTTATCTATCCTATAATTTTAGAGTTAGATTATATTAGTAACTAAGTACTACGCGTCTAGGGCTAGTAGTCTTACTATCTTATATATTATATTAATATTATATAAAGAATAGGTATTATATTCCTATAAGTAGATAGAAGGAAGAAGTAGTAGATTATATTATTAATAAATTTAAAAATAATAGGGGAAGGGGAAATCCCCTAAATTATTAGGAAATTAACCTATTTTATATAGCGTTAGGGGGCTAAGCTAAGTTAATTAAACTAGATAGGATTTAATAAACTAACTAATATCACTTTAATCTATATTAAGTATATTAGTACTAGTAACTTATACTACTTATTTATAAGGAAAACTATTACTAGTAATATCTACTATTACTCTTAAATATAATATCTTTATTATATTTAGGCGTAGGGCGCCTTATTATAAATACTATCTAGACTCTAGTTAGTTAAAACCGCTTATTAATACTACGTATAGGACTTATTCTAATATATATTATATATTTTCTAGTAGCTATTAAACCCTATATATTAAAAGTAAAGCGCTTAATACCTTAAGTATATATTTCTACTAGCGCTACCCTCTATTCCCGTTTATTAGTAATAATAATACTTAATAACCTAGGGTAGGCGTAAATAATAGTATTCTTTATCTTATTATAATCTAGGTTAGACCTAATTAGGGCCTTAAACTTTCTAAAGTTAAGGTTATCTATATCTAGTAGTTCTATATATATATTACTCTTCTAAATATCCTAAGTTATATATATTATACTTTAGTCCGTATTATTATTAATATATAATAAGGTATAGTAAATAGAAGCCGTATATTAGTTAGGTTCCCTAACTAAGTATATAGATTCTAGTCTCTTATCTAAATCCCTAGATAATTTAGTGCTTAATATTTTATAATCTTCTCTACTATCTTTATAGCGTCATTTAGCCCTTATTTATCTCCTGTAATTATAATTATTTTATTAGGCGAGGAAGAGGAGGTATTAATCCTTCTACTATTTAAGGATATTACTAAATATATAAGTAAACTCTTTATATATATTAATAAACCTAGATTATAAGTAGTCTCTTACCTTCTTTATATTTAATCTTTAACCTAGTAGTCCTATAGATTCTAATTACTTTTATAGTTAGGTGAGAAGAAGTATATAGGTAGTTTTATTAATTTCTAGTATATCCTTTATAATCTTAGCGGACTATCTTATATTATTAAACTCCTTAGGGTTTATTCCTATTAAGTCTAGTCTAAGTAGCCATCTTATATATATTAGATAAATAGTCGTATATATATTAATATTATAATATTATTTATTAGTAAACCTATGTAGTATACGCGGTAATATATATATTATAGAAAGTCTATTACTTATATTTTATCCCTACCTCTAAGTAGCCTATAAATATAAATACTAAATATATTATTATTTAAGTATTATTATACTACTTCCCTATTATAATATTTAAAGTATCTATTATATTATTTTATAGCTAGGGCTATTCTAGTATTATAATATAGAGTACTATATTCTATATCCTTAATAAAGAAGAATAAAAGGTAGGATATTATTATATTATAATTATAGTATTATATATTAAGCCTTCTTATATCTAGTAATTAAGAAAAGAAAAATACTTAGATTATAGTTTTATCTATTTAATAAATAATTCACCGTCTTTTATTAGCTTAAAGAGAATAGCCTTCTATTTTATTACTTATCTAGTCTATTAGAGAGATTTCTCGTCGTATATTATATTATATAAGTCCTAGTTAGTATAATTATTAATATAAGCTATATTATTATATCTTATACCCTTTCCTATATATACTAATATAATATATATACTCCTTATAATTCCTATTAAGAGGATAAGTTAACGCGCTCTAAGTATCCTTAGATTAATAGTTATACTAATTAATTATAGTTCTACCTCTATTATTCTATAGATCTTATATAAAGCCCCCCCTTTATAAATTCTTAAGAAATCTATAAGGGCTCCGCTATACTTTAATAGTTAACCCTTAGTAGTTAGACGCCCTATATCTAATACTATTATAAGAAGCTAAAGCTTAATAGGCCTTTAGCTGTAAAGTAATACTATACGCGCCTACGGCCTTAATTCCTATATTAAGATGTAGTTACGTCTCTACTTTCCCTAATTCTACTAGTTTATTATATATATTATATTATTAATAATAAGATTATCTATATCTTCTAAATCTTTCCTATCTAGTTTCTAGTATCTTATTAATAGATATAGGTAGATAAAGTATATATCTACTTATTTAGGATTATATTCCCTTCTATCTATATTTCTATTAATTATAATCCTCTTATCTATCTCTTCTTAATATTAGTATATAAAGACGGCTAGTATCTTAATAAGGCCCTTTATTTATAAATACTATTATACTATAAATAGTATATACTAGACCCTATTATCTAGTCTAGTAGCTAAAACTATTTATATTTATTACTTATTAAGTTTATACTAAAAACGTAATAATCTAACTTCGCGACTAAGTATTAGTACCTTAGTTATAAGGTCTACCCTTTTTAGGGTAGATAGCCTTATTATAAACTAAAATAGGTTATCCTTTATAACTAGTATTTATAAGTAGCGGGTAGCATAGTATATAAGTTATTCTTAAAAGTTTTCTTACTTATTAGTTAAATTAAAGAAAGCCTTAACTAGATAGTAATATACTACCTCTCTATATTTACTATTATAATTATTTATAATACTAAATTACTAAATCTACTCCGCGTAATATATTATTACGTAGAGCTTTAATATATTAAAATAGCTATCTAGGTTCACCTTATTAACTAGCTTATACTAGCTAAAATAAGTCTTAAATTTATTAAATTAGTATAACGCGTCTTTAAGATATCCTATTATTTTATTATTATATAAATAGTATTAAGTAATTAGGATAAAGTCTACTAGTACCTAGGTATATTTAATTTTTAAACTATATAAGTTTATAAATAGTAGAGTAATTACTAGTATAAGTTATTATATAATAGCTTATTAATCCTTACCCGTCTACTATATAACGGCGCTATAATACTTAAAAATCTTTAGGTCGCGGAAGGGAGGAATATTACGGAATCTTTTATCTAATTATATCTTCCCTAGTACCTCCTTTAATATCCCCTTAAACCCCTTTAATTTCCTAGTACCGGGTATGCTACCCTTAATAGTAAGACTAACTTATTTAAGTAAATAATTAACTACGCCCTTTAGGAGTTAATATAATACGTTAATAAGTATTCCTATATATATATCTACTATTATATATAACTAGGCGAAGTTTTATATTAGATATACCTATATATTATTATTTTCTAATATATCCTTAGCCTTCTAGCGCTAGATTTAGGAATAGGTAGAGGAGTAGGTTTAGAGGGGCTACTTAATACTAAGGTTCTATTATTAATTTAGTAGTACTATATAAATTATATACTATTAGCCCTTCTTAATACTAGTAATTAATATTTATTCTTTATAATCTATTATAAAGCCTATAATAACTAGATAGTAGTATTATATTATTTAATCTATATATAAAATCTTAAGACCTATAGCCGCGGCGTCTTAAATTACTAAGAAGGTATTAATATTATAAGCTTATATTAGATATACTACTTATATACTTATATTCTAAGATAATTAATATAGACTTATACTATATATTAGATTTAATATAATCGCCGTTATTAGGTATAATAAGTAGAAATACTAGGAGTACTAAACCTAGTTACTTTTAAGCTTAGCGTACTTATACCTTTAGATTTCTTATAATAAGGTAGACTAGTTATACGGCTAGATTACCCTTATATTATATAAGTACCGTTTTATCTAAGGAAATTAATAGCGGTATTATAATAGCTCTAATAGGAAGCTTCTTTTATATCTCCTACTACTAGTTACTAGTATATATCTTAATATATATACGCCTTTCTTTACTATTAAACTAGTATATAGGTTTAAATATTATATCCTCCTTAAATAGGTAATAACCTAATAGGAATCTAAGGGTCTTAATAATATCTTAATAGATAATATTATATTCTCTTAATTCTATACTATTAATATTAGATATAACCTTAAAGGTTTATTTATTCTATTTATCCCTATTAATACCTAGTATAATCTTATTTTATAACTCTATTATAATATTAATATTCTTATAACTTAAGAGGTTATATATATATTTAAGTTAAGTATTATAAAAAAACCTATTAAGACTACCTTTAATTACTTTCTCCTTATATAACTATTATATAAATGTATAATTATACGTACTTAAGAATAGGTAATACTCTCCTCTATCTTTATTAGTATAATCTAAATCTTTACTAAGCCTTATAAGATCTTTATCTACTTTTATAAGCTTATAACTTATACTTATATAATAATTAATAGCCTTTATAAATATCTTAACTTAGATATATAAGGATATTAACTACTAGCCCGACTATATAGGGTTAGGTAATAGGTATATTAAGTCCTCTTCCTCCCTAATCCTAGTAATATTAATATTAGGCGGGCTTTATAGTAAGGTCCCCGTATTAATATTAATATCTTCTAAAATAGGAGTAAGTAGGTCTTTATTAGTTTCTATTATAATATTAATATCTATATCCTTAATATCCTCCTAACCCTTTATAACTAGTTATAATAGTTACTATCTTTAAGAGGGAGGAGGGGGTAAAGGTAAGCTTTATAGAATTTTCTATAGATAGTCGCGAATAAAAACCTTATAATATAAGATATATCTATTAAATCTACTACTATTCTTAAATCCTTCCTTATAATATTTATACGCATATAGCCCTATTACCCCTTTTTATTATAATAAATTAATTATAATTTAGCTTTAAGGCACATTATATTAATAGGGAGATCTAGATAGATATCCTATTTTAAGCTTACTATCTATAACTATCTACTTAGGGAATAAAGGTTAAATATAATAGGGTTTAATAAATATTAAAAGCGTTTATTAAACGCTAGTATATAATATTAAGTATATTTATTTTAGTTAGATAAGCTAGCCTCTATAAAGTAGGATAATCTAAGTATTAAGCCTTAATAAGTTAGCTTCCGCGCGGGATTAAAACCGCCTATATAAAAGTTACCTACTCCCCTAGTAAAAAACCGCCCTAAGTAGATATAGAACCTATATTACTTTAAGAGACTATATTCCTATCCTATACCTAGCCTAAATAGGTAATTATAAGGCTATAAATTAGTACGCCTAGAGCTAACTTAGGAGTATATATACGTAGAGTTAGTACTTAAATATTAAATTCCCTCCCTAATAATACCCTACTAATATAGAAGAACCTCTTGCCCCCCTTAGGGCCTACCCTAAAGTCTACTTTAAAGATAGGTAGAAAGAGGCCTACCTATTACGGAAATCCTACTAGGAATATAGCCTTAAAGGTAACGGCCCTTAATAAAATTACTAAGTAAGCTTCTTTTAAGGGTAAAATACCTATTATTAATATAGGGGAGACTTTCTCTAAGGGTACGCCGGTTATTAATATAAAGGAATAGGAAGAGCTACTACTTATTAAGGCTTAGAAATACCTATAACCTTACTATCTAAATCCTACTAGCTAGTGTCTTATAATTTATAGTCGCTATTATAAGCTAGATAGTAAAGATATTACTTTATAAAATTAAGCTATAAAGGTAGGCGTAGTTATACCTTTATAACTACCTATTAATTTAGGAAGATAATAAGGTTAAGGCTTATAAAATACCTAGTAGGAAAGAAAAATTACTTAATAAAAGTATTAATATTACCTCCGCCTATAATACTATTATAGGGTAGTAATAATATAGAATATATTAGTAAGTTATAGGTAGAAACCTAATATAATACTACGTAGTATCTTCTCTCTCTCTCCTCTTAAATCTATTATAGTATTTATATAGTATTACGCTTATATCTATATTTATAGGTAAGGAATATTTAATATTATTAAGTAGTAGGGAGTTTAAACTATTCTATTCCTAAAAAGAAATATTAAACTTCTTTAGAAGGATTAACCTTAGTACCTATTAACTATAATATCTATACTTTTAAGCTTTTATAGGGAGGATATAATAGTATTCTTATAATAATAAGGGGGTTTAGTTCTTAAATTAGTTAAATATTACTCTCGTAATAGGTTACTATTAATATCTACTATTTAATATCCCTTCTAAATTATTACTCCTAAACTCCTAATTACCCGTATAAGTAGATATTAAGGCTTCTTAATATTAAAAATAAGTAAGAGAAACTCCTATCCTAGCGTTACGTTAGTAGATAATTAGGCCTTTATATTATATATATTTAATTTAATATATTTATATATAAATTAGATATTTTCTCTTAAGTATATAATTATTATTAGCGTAGGTATATATATAAGATACGTATATACTACTCTAGAGCTAAATACCTTATATAATATTATCCTCTTATATAGCGAAATTAGGAATTAAATAGGAATTAAACTTATGTACCTAGATTAATTATAATAGGACGAGTACTTAATAGTAGAGCTAGCGTTCCTTTTATATAATTTAAAGTACTATTCTTTTATATATATCACGTTATTATTAGGAAGATATTTTCCTCTTACTATAATATTATTCTATATAACTTAGAGATAGAGGTATATAAGATATAGGGATAAATACTATTAATCGCGTTAATATAATAGTTACTATAATTTAATTATTATTTTATAATATATATACGCGTTATTAATATAATATTTATATATCTAAGCCCGCGCTAAGTCCTAGATATATATACCTAATAGTAGTAGATATTTATATTACTATTATTAGTCGCTTAAATCCTCTTTTATAAGTATCTTAATAGAGAATTAGAGAATATTTATAGATATATTTTATATTCTATATAATATTATAACTTATTCTACTTAATAGTTATAATAATTAGGTACTTATAATAGTATTAATATTATTTTATACCTAGTATATAAGAGTTAATTATATAATCTTAACTATCTTCTCTTATAAAGCTACTTTCTATTTATCTAGTATTAAAATTAGTATATATACTTTATAATAATATATTCCTATTATTTTATTATATAAACCTTTATTTATTAATATCTTCTATCCCTTCTATTCCTCCTAATCCTTCTACGCCTCCTACTTATTCTATCCCTTTCTTATCTTTCTATTCTTTATTATCCCTCCCCTCCTTCCTTTCCTTATTATAGAAAAGTCTAAAACCCCCTAGTAAGATAATACTAATCAGGACGGACTTAGCGCGTTAAGCTAAGGACTAGCGCTTACTAGTAGATCTACTAAATATCTTATTATTACCTAAAACGTAGAGGATAGAGATATAGAGCTTACTATCTAAGTAGATATTTAGATAGTAGACTAGGTAGTTAAACTAGAAAGTTAGTAGTAAGTACGGGTAATTAATAGGGAAGGTTATTTTAGCTCTAAAGTAGCTACTATAATATATTAAATTAGGGTTAATAATAATAAGGGTTATATTTTAGTTAAAGATATCTTTATTATTTAGCGGCGAGGTTATTAGATATTATTAGTCTTAGGGTAAATTATAAGGCTAACCTTAACTTCTTCTACCTACTTCTCTTATAAAAGGAACTTAAACTTATTAAGTAGTATACACTTAGCTATTATTACTAATTAGTAAGGTTAATTAATATATCTTAAGTAGAGTAGTTTTAGAAAATAATTTCTTAAGAAGCTAGAGGTATTAGTCTTCTCTTATTAAGAATAGATAAATAGGTAATAAGAGGAAGGAGAGACCCTAAAACTAAGCTAAAAGGCTTTATTACTAAAAAACTAAGCCTATTAATTAAGTATATTATCTCCTACTATCTAATTAGGGTTAATTAAGTAACTAATAGTCCTTAATTCTACCTTTATTTCTTAAATTAATTTAAAGGCGCTAGAATTAGTTATATTATAAGTTATAATAAGTATAAGAAGATTAATATAATCTAGAGCTTTAATATACTCCTTAACTAAGTTCTAGATAAGATCTATAAGATAGGCTTTATTTAGGACTTTAAATATATTAATAATACCTAGTAGATTAAAAAAGGATAAGTTTAAGAGGCTAGGATTAAAGATATTAAGATAGATAATATTTAGTAAGAATTTAACTTAATATATATAGTTTATAAGAGGGTTTCCTAGCTTATACTTTTTATAAGAGCTACTTAAATTAAGTATTACTAGTTAAGTATACTCTAGGACGTCTATTATATTATCCTTTAAGGTAATATATATAAAAGGATAATCCTTACTATCTATATCTACCTAAGGACCTAAAGGCTAAGCCTTTATTATATACTCTTTTAGGCTACTCTAATAGATATACTTAATATAAAGGAAGACTTTATAACTCTATTAGCCTTCTAGATTAGTATCCTCTATTAGATTAATCTCTAGTAGGTACTAAGTATATATACCCGTACTTTATAGAGCTTTAATTCTACTTATTCCCTTAATAAGAGAACTCTTTCTTATACTTTAATTACTAACTATAACTATCTTTAGGAGTAGTAGATCTAAATCTTTTATACCTAGGTCATATAATACTTAAATAGCTTAAATAAGCTCCTTTACTCCTTAATCTAGAATAGATAATAGTAAATCTATATACTTTAAGCTAAGGATAGTATATATAATAGTATTAATATAGGTAGGTAGTATATATTTATAAAAGTAATCTAGCTAAGTAGTAGTATATAATAGGTAGTAGAAGGGCTAAGTATTTTATCTTTAATATTTAAGAGCGTTACTAGCTCTTTTTTATTACCTCTTATCTATGTACTAGTATCCTAATACTCTATATTAGCCTCTCTTATATTCCTAGTAAGCGGTTTAACCTTTAAGGCTTACTTTATAATTATATAATAGTAGGAATTTTTAAGTATAATATTAAGGAAGATAAGAAATCTATTAATATTAGTAGAGAGTCGCTTTATAATAAGTATAACTATTAAGTCTTAAGTCTACCTTATAAATAGGGCTAGGATAGGATAGATATACTAATAAATTTATAGCCTTATATCTACCTAAGTAGGTTTAGTACTTTATATAAGTATAGTATCTAGTACTACTATAGTTATTATATAGTAAATATATTAATATAGTATAATTTTTAGTTAGGGAGCGGGTATCTCTTAGAAGCGCGTAGTAGAATATAAGTATTAGGCTATACTTCCTAATTTCTAGAAATATATTATAACTAGTAGTAAGTTAAATACTTTAGTAATTCTATTATTATAAAGCGCGCTCTTTTACTAATTAACTATATAATATAGCTAAGTAGTTATTATTATCTATCCCTTACTAGACCTACTACTATTATACTTATTATAGACCCCTAGAAAACTTAAAAGCCTCTAATAATAGTAATATAAATAGTAAACTTTAAAAGAGATTTATATATCTATTATCCTAGTAGTAGAAGTTAGTTAGTTATATATATAGTAGTCGCTATTAGAGCTTAAACTTAGGCTTAAGTTATATTAAGGTAGGGTTTACTAAACCTATTCTAGTTAGATATTTCTAGAAGTATAGCCTTAATATATAATAGCTAGGTAAATATAGTTATTCTACTTATATACTTACACCTATTTTATAATATATATAAGGAAAGACTAACTAATAGAAGATTATAGAAGTAAAACCTATTTAAGGCCTTTAAATATAATAGATTAAATAAGCGCTAGTTTAGTATTATTAATACTTTACTTCTAATACTACGTTAATATAGCTAGTATCTACCCTATATTTACTTATATTAGGGATTATAAATTAATTACTACCTATAAAAACTTAATAATCTATCCTCTACGTTAGACTTTCTATTAATTACCTACCCTTACCTAGTAAGAGCTTATCTAATACTAATACTTAAACTTAATAATAAAAGATAGCCTCTATACCTTTAAAATATCCTTAAGTAAACTTATTATTATTTAGAACTTAGTAATAAAAGCCTTAGTAAAATAAGTTACGCTAATAATAAATAGTCTTATTATTTTACTTTACTTAACTAGTATATAACGCGGTTACGCGAATATTACCTAGAATTAACCTATATAATATTAACCTCTTATTAATAATACATTACTTATTATTTCTCCTTAACCCTTAGGAACTAGAGTAGTAGTAAGTAAGTATTTATAGTTTATATATATAAATACTCCTTATTATAAAATAATATTACTTACTAATAAATAGACTTATAACCTTACTATAAACCTCTTACTTTAATTATTTAGCCTTAGGGTATCCGCTTCTAGTCATTCTAATATTAAGATAATACTAGGTTTTAAGTTATAAATAGTAGCGGGTAAACTTACTTTATTTATAAGTTTACCCTTACTTATATAATATACTTTATCTAATATTCTTATAGGCTTTTACTCTAGACCTAAGATGCCTTCTTACTAAAATATTATAGCCGCTTATATATAGGATAAGGACCTAGGTTTAACTAGCGGCGAGGTTTATATAGATCCTAATACTTACTAGTATTATAAGGATGACCGCTTTAAAGGTAATTATAAGCCTACTAAAGATATAGTAGGTAATAAGGCTATAGTAAAAACTAAAAAGTTACTTATATATAAAGCGAAGCTCCTCTTTCTAGGCTAGAAGTCCCCTATTAACTAATTTAAAGACGACGGTAATTAAGTAATATCTAGGATCTCTATAATTAAATATAAAAATTAGTTATTAAGCGTAAAGATTAAAATTAAGGCCTTAATAAGTAAGGATATACCTACTCTAAAATATACTCGCGTAGAGGAATTACTCTATACTTAAGTAATCTAACTTAACGCTATATATAATATCTTAGACTAGCCGGTTATTTATATATATCCTATAGCCTATATAGGATTTATAGCGGGTAATATAAATAGAAACTATATTAAGAAAGTATTTAAAGACTTCTATATTATAATACGCGATTAAGAAGTAATTACCTATTATTAAAAGGGTAGGTTAGGTTTCCTATCCCTAATATTCTACCCTATAAAGGTATATACTAAAGGAATCCTCTAAGAAGCTAGAACTCTAGGTAATTACTAATATATTTAAGATTAAATACTTAAGATATTTAATATATCTAATAATATAATAATTAAGCTATCCGCATTATTTATTACTTTAGAGCCTAATTTATTTTTTATATCTTATAATAGAATTATAAGGGCATTTATACTTAAGAAAGCCTTTCCGCCTTATACTTACTAATTTAATAGACTAGCCGATATAAAATATAAAGTCTAAAAGGGTTAGACTATACTATATATAAACCATCCACCTATTAAAATACTAATATCCTATATATATAGGAATAGTAATAAGTACTAGACCGTAGAAGGTATATTAATTATCTACTAGGAAGAAATTAATATTAAAGAAATTATATAATATTAGATCTAGGAATACTAATTATATATCTTAAAAATTATACCTAGGAGTAATTATATATATATAGGCCTTCTCTAATTACCCTCTAAGTTTAAATATTAGTTCTTAGCTAAAGACTCCTTCCTTATTAAATTTAAAGATAAGGAGTAGTTAGTATATATTCTCCTAGAGCCGTTTCCTTTTACTAGTTCTATTAATTATACTATCATACTTTATTATCCTATTAATAAAGGGGTCTAAAGTAACTTATAATTAGGGTTAGTCTTTAATCTAATAAATACTACTAAGACACTATTAGCTGCGATTTAATACTACTATTTCTATAAACGGGCGATTATAGTTAATATTAGACTAGTCCTATCTAATATACTATATAAGTTCTAGTTAGTAGCTATTAAGACCCTAAATCCTATATATAAAGGGGATAGAAAGCACGTCTATAACCCTAGATAGTAATAACTTATCCTTAGATAAGATATCTAGATATATACCGTAGGTAACCTCTTCTATAAAATTAAGTATAAGGAGAAGCTTATAGCCTAGGGTATTAAGCTAGATTATTCCTAGATAGGTATATTAGAGTACTTAGTATACTCGCCTAATAACCTTAGACTTATTAAGGGACCGTAGGGAATAGGAAAAATAAAAGTTAATATAATTATTATATTACTACTTATATTAGCCGGTAAAAAGGTAAAGGTATTAAGCCTTATAAATAGAGTAATAGACTCTTTTATTATAAAACTAAATACTAAGCTTACTTAGCTTAAAGAGGCTAGAACTATAATTATTAATAAGAATATAGTCTACTTTTATTTACCTATAATAGAATAAGTGGTTATTTAAGTAGATACCTAGTATAATATAACTCGTAATACTAGCGACTTATAATAGGACTCTATCTCTTTAATCCCTATTTCTATTTATAATAAACTTACGGCGGATATTATTAAGAAATCTCGTAAGCGCTTATATAGTGTCTTAGATCGCTAATATTAACTTTATAATATAAGTTTTAGTATACTACTACTCTAAATTATAGGCGTTATTAATCGGCCTAACCTAAGTACTAATCTAACTCTAATATAGAACGTCGTTAATACTAGTAAAGTACTAAACCCTAATACTATTAATATTAGTAGACCGGAAGACTATAGTATTTAGATAGTACTAAATAAGAATAAAACTACCTAAGATTATAAATCTATATAAGCTTAGCCTAACCTAAGCGCTAATCTAGCTCTAATATAAAACGTTATTAATACTAGTAAAGTACTAAACCCTAACGCTATTAATATTAATAGACCGGAAGACTATAATATTTAGATAGTACTAAATAAGAATAAAACTGCCTAAGATTATAAATCTATATAAGCCGTACCCTTTAAAGATAATAATAAAGACTATAAATGTGAGGTTAGGCCTAAGTAGAATAATATAGATACTCTAGCAGTTATAAAGCTATAAAAGGCGGTATAAGAGATAACTAATTATAAACTAAGTAAAGCTAATAGTATATCCTATTATAAGAGGCTTTATATATACTTTTATAAGATATTCCTCTAGGCCTTACTTAGTATCCCCTTTTAAATAAAGGAAGAGTAGGGGGTATTTAGATTATTTAAACGTTTACTATTTAAGGATATTCTTTAAAATAACGTCTCCGTACTTACTATAACCCTTATAAATACGGGCTATATAATTATTAAAACTTCCTTTAAAGGGGACTATATAATTATTTAGGAAGCTAGTAAGGTAGAGAATAGGGATCTTTTTATTACCCTAGTAGAATACGAGAATAGTATATATCTTTCTAGTAATAATTAGTAGCTACTACCCTAGAAATAGGATATATAATATAATCTATTTACCTAACTAATAAATAAGAGTATATATAAGCGCTAGGTAACTTTAGGCTACCCTAAATATAAACTTACTAAGTAATACTAAACTATTCTAGTTATTAGTAATATTATTTTAAAAATCTAATATAAGGGTTCTATTATCTCTATAGTAGATCTAGCGAACCGCCCTAATTATAATAAAGCTATATAATTATATCAGGATATATTTAATTAGAATACCGTACTTATATAGATTAAGACTAACGGCAAAGTAACTAAGATAGGATTCTCCTAATCTAGTTAAAATAAATATAAGCTATAAGTTACTATAAAGCTCTATTAATATTATATTAGATAAGGAATTAAAAGTAAGAATATTATTATCCTTATAAGGTACCTTATATAAGTTAACCTTACTAAATAAATATTAAAACTAGAGGATAGATTATATAACGTAGAGTCTATAATTATTAATAGCTATTAAGGAGATAAGAAGTTTATAATAATCCTTTATATAGTAGTATTATATATACTAGGCTTTATAGCCCTCCCTTCCTACCTCCTTTCTAGAGTCTCTTATATAGGCGACGTCTTAATAATTATTATAAATTATATAAGAATTTAAATAGGTAATTAGCTTTACGCGTAAGCCTAATATAAAATACTCTAATATTTAATTAGAGTAGGTAACTATATTATATATAACGCTAAACTACTATTACTTAATCTTAATATATATAACTATAATATAGAGTTAGATAATAAAGGAGCGGATTTAAATATAAGTAAATAAGAAGAGGTAGGGGACTAAGGTAAAGCTAGGGCTAATAATATAATCCTAACTAAACTAGTAAAGGGAGAGGGATATAATAAAAACGTAGCTACTAGTAATAATAACTTAACCCTAGCTAAAGTACCCGCTAATAGGTAGTAGGGGCCTAGAGGGTATTAAAATTAATTATAAGCGGTAGAGTAGGTTAAATAAACTTAGTATAATTTAATAAACTAATAAGCACGCGGCTGTATAAGACTAGGTTATAAGTTAGTATTTTATATAATAAGCTTTAATTACGAGTTAGTAGATTATATATTAAATTAAATCCTTTTCTTAGGCCCCCTTTTATAGGAGTAAGTATAACTTATAAACTAACTATTATATTACCTACCCTCACCTAGTATAAGCTATTTACTTAAAAAGAAATATATACCCCTATCTAAATTAAGGTAAGTAGCCTAAGTAATTACTAAGGTATATTTAGCGGTAGAAAGTAATATATTATATTCTACTTTACTTAATATCTAAATAAGTTTTTATCTTATTATCTTTACTTAAATAAGTTTTTATCTTATTACCTTTATATACTTTATTAACTATAGGAAATATTCCTATATATTAGACTTAGGATATACTAAGTAGTAGCTCCTTATAATAATATATAAATAATTATTTATATATACTAAGTATAATAGCTATTAGTCTAAACTAGTAAGGTTAGACTTAATAAGGTTATACTTAGTAAGGTAAGTAAAGGTACGCGGCCCTACTAATAAACCTTATTTATAATAAGTATTATTAACTAATTATAAATAGAACTCGCGTTTAAGATTACTACCTCTATATAAGTTATAATTACTATTAAGCTAAAGAAAATATTACCTTAATAGTAAGGGATAAGATCTATATTACCTATTTAAATTTAATAATCTAATATTATTAATAAAATATAATGAGTCTTATAATAAGATAGAGGACCCTCCTTATATAAATATAACTAAAGTATATAATAAGACCGCTATAATAGACGCGGATTAGGATCCGGTAAGAGAGGATATTAAAGAATAGTATAGAAAGGTAGGTATTAAAGACTTTAAAGGTAAAGAATCCTAGGTAAAGGAGTAGGATTTTATTATATAACTAGGCTAAAAGTATAAGTATAATAAATTATACCTACTAGGTAGTCTAAATAGAGAGGGTAAAATCGGTACGCTCTCTAAGGTAGTATAACGGGTTTACTTAAATATTAGATAATAGGACCGTAAGACTAAATAAAAAATTAAGAGGGAGAAGGAAGGATATAAAGAATAATAATAATCACCCCTCTAAGATATAAGTTTAGATAATATAATAATAAAAGATAGTATAGCTATATTACTAGCCTTAAAATAATAAATAGAATAAGAGGCCGCGTAGGATTAAGATATAAGGGATATTAATTTAAAGGCGATATATAATAGGAAAATTACTAGGCTTCTTTTATTAGATATTATCTAGTTACCTAACCCTTTATTAGATATAAGAAGCCTACTAATATACTTAACCTTAGACCGGTTTATTTAGTATTATAGTAAAGACCTAGAGCTAAAGCCCTTAGAAGTAACACTACGGTTTAAGTATAAAGGAGCTTAATTTCTAACTAAATTAACTAATAATTACTAACTTTATAGGGTTATAAGGGAGGTTATTAACGGCGTAGGTACTAACCCTATATTTAAGTTTATAGTAGGATAGGATAATTCCACTTAGTAGGCCTCTATTCTATTAATTACTCTATTAGAGACTCTAGGTAAGTAACTACCTTCTCTATCTACTATAATAATAAAAATTATATAATTAACGTCCGCTATTATAACTAGGGCCTAAATTTAAATAGGATATCCGTAGCCTAATATTAAGAAGCGTAAAACGGAGATAAAGTATAATAAAAGGATATAATTATAGTAGGCTAAAGGCGTAGTAAAGGCTATAATAATAGCTAATTAAATATTAGGGTTTTAAATAGGATATAATATATTACCTACTTAGAAGTAATTAAAAACTACTATTATAAGTTAATTATACTTTAGCTAATTATCTAAGAATAAGAGTATTAAGTTATACGGTAAAGATAAAGATAATATAATACTAAATACTATAATATTAATAGATTACGGCTAAGAGGTAGAGTTAGACTAAAAGGGGGAGGTACCTAATAGAATACTAGTAAAGGACGGAAGTATTTATCTAATATAGATAGGGTTATTAGTTATCCTCTTATTATATAAATCTTCTAACCTAATTACCCTTACTAAACTAACTAAAGAAGTTAAAGCCTATACTCTAGCTAATAACCTAGTTACGTCTACTAAACTAGCTAAAGCTTATACTCTAGCTAATAATATAATTACGTCTATTAAACTAACTAAAGAAGCTAAAACCTATACTCTAGCTAATAACCTAGTTATATCTATTAAACTAGTTAAAGCTTATACTCCAGCCGATAATATAGTTATATCTACCAAACTAACTAAAGAAGTTAAAGCCTATACTCTAGCTAATAACCTAGTTACGTCTACTAAACTAACTAAAGAAGTTAAAGCTTATACTCCGGCTAATAATATAATTACGTCTACTAAACTAGCTAAAGCTTATAATCTAGCTAATAACCTAGTTACGTCTATTAAACTAGTTAAAGCCTATACTCTAGCTAATAATATAGTTATATCTACTAAATTAATTAGAAAGGCTAAAGTTAATACTCCCGATATTATAGTACTATTTAATAGACTAATTAAAAAGGCCGAAGTCTATACTTAGCCTAGTACCTTACTAGAGAAGAATAATTCTCTACCTACTATTAAATTAAATAAAGTAATTAATCTAATATAGGAATCTAAATCTAAAGGCTAAGTCATAGCGGATAACTAGTAATTATTAGAAAGTGCTAGAGTATTAAGCGGACAGGAGTTATAAGCTATATTAAGGCAGGGATTTAATAATACTAAGGTAGTATATAAATAAAAAGTTACTAAGTAAGGCGTAGCTATTAGTCTTATTATAGAGCTAGATATTAAGGATATAAAATTACGCGAGATAATAGATATTATAGAAGAAGGAGAGGGGGATATAATAATAAAACTAGCTAAAAACTATCTAATTATAATAACTAAATAGCTTTATTAATAGGATAAGAGGTAGGAGGACTACGCTTATCTATTTTACTTTAATCTTAATATATATTATTAACCTAATAAGACTATTAAGTTACTTAAGTTATTATTAGATCTTAAGCTATTTTAGATATTTAGGGTATTTATCTACTTTAAGATAGAGGTATTCTAGAATAGCGGATACCTTATAAATATAATAGGACTTAAGAAGGTAATAAATTAAGGTACTCCGCTTAAGACTATTAGCTAATAAGGGCTATAGACTATTAAGGTTATTAGGGTAATTATCTTAAACTAGACCTTTATATTAATTATTAATAGCGTTAAAGAAGCTAGGTCTAAAGGGAGATATAACTTATACCTCTTAAAGGGAATATAAAAGGACCCTTAGCCACTTAATACTAAATACCTATCTAATAACCCCTTTAGTATTTAATATATATATATTAATGCTAGAATATCTTAAAAGCTAAAGCTAAGTTATAACCTAACCCTTATACTTATACCTCTAGCTTTACTATCCTATTCATTAGGATAGACGAAGTATTTCCTAAATATAAAGGACTAGAAGTATAAGTAGACTTTATAATACATATATAGTAATACTAAATTAAAAGTATATATACTAAAACTAGATAAAGAGGACTACTAATCTATAATACCCTCTAGGGATATCCCCTACTTTAATAACTTAAATAATAAGTTATATATACTTTACTTTACTACTAGAGTATTATATAATAGATAGGTAAAGAAGAAGCTATTAAATTATATTCTAGAGGTTATAAAGCTAGGTAGGTAATCTAATATTATACCTTAATAGTAATAATAGATAATAGGATAGGGCCGTATTATACTTAATAAAGTATATACTAAATCTAATAAGTATACTAGGATAATTAATAGAGTTTAGGTACTTAATATAACTATAAAGGGTTAGATACCTTAGAAGCTCTTCCTTACTAGAACTCTATTTAAAGCGTTACCCGTATATATAGCGGGCTAGGTAGGTACGCTCTAGGATAATAATATAAGGTAGGCGCTATATCTTATAATACTAAACTACCCTTAAATAAATAACTATTACTAAAACTTAAAGCGCTATATAAAGTTAGAGCTTAATAAATTTAGTAAGATATATAATATCCTTATTAAGTAATATAAGGCCGGAAATATAACGGCGGAGGTATATTATAAGTATAGGGATATAATAACTATTATTATCTAAATATTATAACTACGTTATACTAGTAACTTAAAGTTTCTAGGGTATCTATTAATAGACCTCTAACTTAACTACTATTATAAATGCCGCGTAATATACCTAGAATAATATAAGGATATGCTAGACTAGGGGTTTAAAGGGGTAATTAAGGAAGTTAGGAAGATATATTTAAACTAACTTAAACTCTATAAATAGCGTAAGATAGTTATTATACTAGTAGTAAAAGTAAAAATATAGCTAATAACCGCGCGTCGCCCTAGGATTATATTATTATTCCTTAAATTATTATTCTAAAAAGAGACTAAGACGCTAGCTTTTATATTAAGGGAACTAATAACTAATAAGTAGCTTAAAACTATGCCTAGGAAACTATATAAACTAGAATAATAAGGCTTACCTTATAAGCGGTTAATATATTAGATCGCTAGGGTTTTAAATTACCTAAAGATACTAGTACTAAAGGTTACCTTAAATGGTATATAAGGAAATAAAGAAAAGTTCCTTATCTTAATAATAGGGCCTATATTAGCCCTTATTATTTACTAGGTATATATTCCTAATAGGCTATTACTTTATATTAATAATTACCTTAGAACTAAAGTATTAATTAATATATAGGTAATCCATAATATATAAAAGAAACCTATTACCCTAATCTATTTAGGCCTAACTAAGCAAAGGTTACTAAAATTATTAAACTCTTCTAGGAAGGTAAAGATAGTAAGAAGAGTTTATATCCTAATAATATCCAATAGATCCTTATTAGGTCTAATATACTTCTATCTATAAGATATACGTATATAATAGTGAAATTCGCTACTATCTTTAACCCTAAGTAATTATAAAGGAATAAAACGTAGGGTATTACCCGGGTTAATTAAATTAGCTAAGATAAAGAAATAATATTACTTAAACTTATAAATAACTCCTTAGAACTTAAAAAGGTTATATCTAATATAAAAACTATTTAACCTAAGATATATAAATTAGTAGAAGCTATAATAGATCTAATAGATAGTAGTTATAAGGTATTAGAGGAGGATATAACCGTAGATAAAAATATTAATAATAAAGGTAATCTACTTAATAAGGAAGGTTAGATTATTAGCTAATAATATAGAGATAGTATACGCGTATAAAACCCTTCTAGGGAGATAGGTAATAGCGAGCCAAGTAGGAATAAATTAAATAGAAATAGAATATAATAATATTATAATATAGTAAGATTATTCTAAGACATCTTTATATACTATAAGTTAATACCACGTATATTAAATATAATAAGTTTATAGCAGCTATATAAAATATATACTTTATAAAATAATTTAATTATATAACTAAATAAAATAGGATAAACTGATAGGAAGGGTTTACTACCTAATATTCTCGCCTAGGTATATATAGTAACCTATACGTAAGTATTAGCTAGATAATTTATAAAGGTTAAGGGTTCTTTAAACGTACTAAATATATAATAATTGCTCTAGCTATATATAAAGGTTTAATAAACCTATATAGGGTATAGAAAAGGCGGAAAATACGGGTAGTATAGATCCTAATATTCTATTCCACTTCCTAGTTTACTGATAAGACTAGAATTATAAATAAAAAGGGATAAAATAGATACTAATTAGAAGTTAAAGGTAAAGGAAAAGTATATAACTAATTAAAAGGTAAAGAATAAGAAGAAGGAGGTAAGGTTAATAAGGCCTAGGAAGGAGGATATTAGCTAGTTAGCTAATAAGTTATTAAGTTTATTATTATAGGTAGGATTAGTAGGATAGGGCGTACGTATATTAAAAAGAACTATTACAGGCACGTAGTCTCACGTGATATATGACGATAGTAGTAGTGATAGCGACAGCGACAATGTTTGTATAGTTGCATGTTGACAAATGGTAAATAGTACTACCCCGCAAATGTGGCAAATGTGGCTAGGGGGACTGTCCAGGGGGACTGTCCTGAATGGAGTTGGGATGCTCAGTCCACCGCTTGACTGGGGCAAGACTTTAGAGAGGCTTGGAGAGCGAGATAATAGAAACTATGATCTACCTTGGACGACCGCCGGAAAGATGCTCCCAATAGAGAAGAAAAAAGAACGCTTATAAACTCGATGCGAAGAGCAGTTAATGTCCTTAACTATAACACTGCAGACGATACAATCAAAATGAAACCGCTGCAAGATGGGAGAAATGGTCATTGTATTTGCAGGATGCCAACGTCCTACTCTACCGCTCCTAGTACCGGCCAAGTCATCTCATCCACACCCTCACTGTAGCTCGCATCATCTCACCACTATTCTATCACTCCTATCGCAAAAATCTCCCTTACTTCCTACCACTCGCACTGCTTGCAGCCTTCCCACCCTGCGCTCCACCACTCTGTCCTCCAGTGGTAGCTCCCGCATTTCCAACAGCTGCATTCGCATTCTTATCACCAGCCGATTGAGCGCGGGCTGCGAAGCCGCTGGAGGACATGTCTTTACCGCCCGTTGCCTGAATTGTTCGTTAGTGGGGTGTGCATGGGAAGTATCATGGTAAGTTGGTCGAAATGAACGGGAAGGGAGTGAATGACATACTTGGGTCGATTGGATCTGAGCGGCGCTCCCCTGCGTCATCTTGTTGTCTGAAGGCATTTTGGGGTCAAGGCGCTGATTGGTAAGCTGAAGGGATGATTTTTGCTCGTAGGTGTGATACTCGTTGATTTTGTCCAGATGATAAATATGTGTATTTGGATTGTTGAGTTGAAAAAGAAGCGATTGAGAGGAGTGGGAGGCACGTCTTTATACACTCGTAGGTATGTTTGGATGTTTTGTGTGCGGAGATCATCTGCCCGTAGTTTTGCATAATGACGGTGTCAAATGTGGGAAGCGTATACCCGACACGTTGCTTGCCAAATTGATTGCCAACGGAAAGTAGCATTAGGTTGGATAGCTGCGATGAGCTTACTAGGGAAATGTGCCACTCGAGCGATCCGCCTCTAGCAAATGTTATCTGAGTGAGCTTGGGCTGAAAGCACTGCTCCGTGAGACACTTCTTCTCTCCCGGCTGCCTACTTACGGTTATGCATGTCGCCAAGAACGTGATTTGCAAATGCCATACAACTCTTATACTTTACAATCTGAGAGAAAGAGCACGCAAGAATATTTGCTGAAGTCGTTGACTTTCTTCGTACTGATGAACATACCACGATACTTCCACTAATGGTGGACATGTTTGCTACAACCCGTCTGTGGAGTTATCTCCAAAACCCACAAATCCGTGAGGGTTTCCGCATAGGTTAGATCAAATCACCGTCTAAGTGTTACACGGTCGGCACGTTAAAAGAGTCAATTCTGATCCTGGTCCATTGCATCCTGTATGTCTCCGCTTCAGCAAGTCTCTAAGCAAACCCTTGCACGATCCAATTGAAAATGCTACATACCCCACGGCAGGCGGCCTCCCGGCCGATTCGGACATGTAATAGCCTATTGGAGAAACCCTTTTAGCCTAGCTGGGATACCTACAGTGGCTATTCTGATGACATAGAAGGAAAGCATCACTATTTGCACGGAATGTTATTCCCCGCCCTACTAGCTGAGTGTGAACCGCAAAGAGACGGCGACAGTAGCCCGTTGTAACAACCCGAACCGAGGCGGGGTAATCTACGTGCTATTAGCGTGTGCAATTTCTCTTGAATATTAATTGTCTAGCTATGGACACGTTGGCTATTTGTAGTCCATGCCAAGCATATAGGGCTGATACTGATTTCTAACACTTCCCTTTAGTAGAAAGACCTTATATACTCCTCTAAGGCCCTAAGGGCGTGTATATAGCTCCTTATAACTCCTTTAATATAGCTCCCTTAAAACTATACTTCTTATCCTACTTTAAAGCCTTATTAAACCTGTAAACCTCCGCTTAATTTACTTATTCTAGTATAAAGGGAAATTAGGAAGAGTACTTATAGATAATATTAATATAAGGTATTATTACTTCTATTTCCTTCTCTTTATTTAAGTATTATAGCCCTTATTTCCTTCCCCTATAATATAAGGTATTCTTACTCCTATTTCCTTTCTTAGATATATAGGATACCTTATTAAGAGAGCTCTAGTACGCTTCTACTTATTCCTATCCTAGTACTCCTAGCTAATAAGATACCTCTAAACTATTCTATTCTAGCTATATAGCTTTATAATATCGTAGTTAATAGTATTTTATAAGAGGGTAGACTACTATTAAAGACGCGAGATTACTATATTAATATTAATAAATAGTTCTAGAAATAGCTATATCTAGGTACTATTCTATATAATATATAGGATTAGGTAGCTATTAATATAATATAAGGATAATATCCCTTATAAAAGAACTATTCCTAGGTATAATAGTACTTAGCTAAGCTTATAACCTCTTAAATATAATAGATAGAATAGTTAATTATCTAGTTATAAATATATTAGCTATTTATAATTTATACTAATTATATAAGGCTAATACTAATTTCTAATAATTTTAATATTATTAGCTTATTATAAGACCTTAACTATAACTTTATATTAAACCTACTTATTTTATTAGTAAAACCCTACTAAATCTAAGTAACTCTTATATTTATATTATATTTATATTATAATATTACTTTAAACCCTTATTATTACCTAAAGCTCTTATATAACTTATATACTTATTTATTAATATTTCTAATACTTTAAAGTACTTACTAAGTAGCTTCTATTATTAGTACCTCTTATTATATTACCTTTACTAATAAATAGGATAATACTATTACTACTACTACTAATAAAAAGGAGATTAAGAAGTAGAAGAAGGTTAAGAAGTAAGCTTATATTTAAGCTTAAAAGAAAGTAGAGTAAGAGGAGTAGATAACTATAAAATAGGTATAAAAAGAAGAGGCTTAATATTATAGAAAGAGGAATAATATATTATTAAAATAAAGGCTAGATTAACTTAGTTATATTATAAAAAGAAGCTTTTTATATTTAAAAAAGAGATATAATTTTATTAGGCTAATAAAGATAAATATAAAAAGTAGTAAATAAAAATAATAATTAAAGAGCTTTTTAATAAGGTTAATTTTATTTATAAGCTATAATTACTTAAAACCCTTAAGGTAATAAAGAGGAATAAAGAGTTTAGAAATAGATCTTATAATTAGACTAACCGTATTAAGTTATTACTTTAAACTCGAGTTAGGTACCTAACTCGAGTCTTAGCGATTCGATACTAAAATCTAGTACTAAGTATTAGTACTAAAGTATTAACTCGAATCGCTAAGACTCTAGTTCTACTTATATTATTTTATTAAGACTATAATATCAAGAGTATTTTTTATTTATATTAATATTTCGTACTATATATGAGACTTACTAATATATTACTAAGTATTATTACTATTACTAACTAGGTAATTCTTAATAATAAATAAGGTAATATAGAAAGATAATAGCTAATTAGCTATTCTTATAAAGATAATAACTATAATATTAGTAATAATCTCTATATATAGTAGTATTTACTATTATATATAGAATTTACTACTATATTACTAAGTAGTATTATTACTACCTAGCCTAACCTATATAATTCTTTAAGGTAATATAAAAAGTTAATATATATCTCTAGAAAAACTACGATTATAATATTAGTCTATTATTACTAGACTAACCGCGTCAGGTTAGTACTTTAAACTTAAGTCGGGCTCCTAACTTAATTCTTAGTAAGTTAATACTAAATTCCTAGCCTAAGTATTTAGGTTAGTATTAATAGTTAATATTAAGTATTTAAGTTAATATTATAAGATAGTATTAAGTATTAATATTAAAGTATTAACTTAACTTATTAAGACTTTAATTTTAATAAGGGTATTTTACTAGATTATAATATTAGGAATACTTTATAATAATATAAAAGGGTAATATAATTATTTAATAGTTATTAATAGATAGCCTATCTATCTATCTAATTAGATATTTTTATAATCTTATACTTATAATCCTTTTATTTATTATTATCCTTCTTACTATTATTATACTTACTATTATTATCTTTATTAGTACTATTAATCTTATTAACATCTTTTAACTTATATTCCTTATCCTCTTCTTTATCTTCCTTAATAATATACTTAATTACTTTCTTATTAATATTAACTTTAATTAAGATATCCTCCTTATCTTAATTCCTTTTTATAAGGTTAGGTATAATATAATCCTTTATATTAAACGCGTTAGCGTACTCTTATATAAACTTAATATAAGTATTTATAATATTAGGGTCTTATATATCTTTTAACTCCTTTAAACCTTTATAATATATAATCCTTTACTTAATAATTTATATAATTAATAAATTAAATTTAGTAACTTCTAGCTTAATAATATTTATATCTTCTTTAAAAGTATTCTAAAAGTTAAGTTAATTAGAAGATAGGATTATAGATAGATTATATATTTACCTCTTTTATAAAACTAGTTATACTATTTATATTCTTTATATTATTTATTAATTTATCTAGCTTAACTTATTCCTTAATAGCCTCTTTATTATCTTTAAGGTATAGCTCTATCTTAAAATATTCTATTATATAATACTAGCTATTTAGGAAGTATTATATTACTTAATTATATTACTATAAATCCCTCTTTTATATCTTTCCTCCTTTATAACATCCTTTACTTTAATTACTAGCTTTATATAATCCTCTTTAATAGCTATCTTTTATATATTTAATTCCTTTAACTTTTTAATTCTCTTTAATATTATTATATAGTTATTAAATACTTTTATATATAATAGCTTCTTATTATTATCCTAATCTTTTACCTATTCTCTACTTATAATTAATTTAAGATTCTAGTTATAAAGACTTAATATTATTATAATATTATATTAACTTATTTATCTAATAATATATTTCAGTAATATAATTAATAATAAATACTTATTATATATTAATAAATTATCTTACTATAATATCTTAAATATATAAAGGTAGGAGGAGTTATAAAGAGGATTTTAAGGGGTAATTCTACCTATAATTATACTTATAATTATATAGAATATTCTACTTAATATTACTTTACCTTATATTAAAACTTTTAAACCTTATATTCCTTCTTTTATCTATTATTATATATATTTAATAACTTTAATAATAGCTTATATTAAGTAGATTAGTAATATTATTTTATAATATATTTCTTACTTTATATACTAATAAGTAGATAGTATAATTAGATAATAAAATACTAAAATTACTAGCTAGAGGGGGTAAACTCTTATAAGGTAGGGGAGTAAATAAGCTATTATATAAGAAGGGAAAGGTAATATAAATAAGTAATATATTAAAATATAATTAGCTAATCCTTTATAATTAGTAGTATTAAAACTAATAATATAAAGATA
>JAABUN010001205.1_pt1 | contig 59834 bp, 49 predicted proteins | sample 5559311 | NCBI WGS metagenome assembly JAABUN01 (sample SAMN10711877, study PRJNA513370) | rock metagenome | isolation source: Antarctica rocks | place: Antarctica: Victoria Land, Siegfried Peak sud
ACCCTGCTTCCGCTTAGGCTGATACAACAAAACTGAATGAATTAAATTAAAAAACAAAACACAGGTATCTTATCCCCCTGTGGATAACTCAAAAAATAGTCAACTGATTTCAGGACGATGCATATTTAAGTGAGTTTGCAATTTCATAAAAATTTTACTTATTTTACAAGAGCTCTCATAAATAAAAACGTTCTTTAATGATGAAACTTGCTTAAATCAAAGTTTTATGCACATAATAAAAATTTCGTGTGTTGTATACCTTTTACTCGCAATTAGTGTATCCGCAAATACTAATCGTAGTGGATTACCATCAAAAAAGGCAGGCAATTCTAAAAATAATCCTCCGGAACTTTTACTTGTAAAATCCTACCCTAAACCTGTTATTACTAACCGAATGCCTGAAGCAGGAAGCAATAAATTTGGTTTTGAGGGCGGAAGGGTGATTAAAATAAATAATATTTATCATTTATTCACTTCGGAAATGGTAGCAGATCCCTGTTGGGTAAAAATGAAACTGGGATATTGGCAAAGCAAGGACAAAATAAACTGGCAGCGTATAAGCACGATAAAAGAATCATCAGGAAACTTCAATGGACAAGATACGAGGGCATCGCTTTGGTCGCCGCTGCCGGTTTTTGACAAAAACGAAAACAGATGGAATTTGTTTTATGTAGCCTATAGAAGTGCACCGAACGAGACTGACCGTTTTTTGCTTAATCATGATGGAAGAATATACAGGGCAGTATCGTCTAAAAAAGGAAGGGAAGGCATTGCCGGGCCTTATGCAGACGTAGGAATTGTGATGCAGCCTGATGCAGAAAGTCAACCTTGGGAAGGGCTGCAAGGAGTTGATTCTTTCTTTCCTTACAAAGTAGGTAACAAATGGTATGCGTTTTATGGAAGTGCTAAAACAGAAGAAAAGCCCATCAAGTTATGGACGGCAGGCTTGGCTTCCGCACCAAGCATTGGCGGTCCTTGGAAAAGAATGCCACAAGGCAATCCTACCAATATTGAGGATGTATTTTTTGAAAATGCGATTGTTCATCCGCTCAAAACTGGCGGGTATATGCTTGTGTATGATGCCGCAGACTCTGAAGATGCTATTGGTTATTCTTATTCAAAGGATGGATTAAATTGGCAAAAAGGTAAACATCTTATAATTCAGTCAAAAAAAGGAGAGTGGTCTAAAGATGTGCGTACGCCACTGGGGCTTGTTGAGGAAGGCAATAACCGTTTTACAATTTTTTATACCGGTTTTGAACAAGACCCTGAATGGGAAGCGTTTTTAGCTGGGAAAGTGGTAAAAACCTGTGCTATTGGATATGCGGAAGTTCAACTTGAGCCTTAGTTGGAAAATCCATTTAATGTGAACATCTATTTGGGTTGGAAGATCGCCAAAAGGAGATAAGCAATTCCAGCTTGTGCTTAAAGACAACACAAAGCAGGACTTTTACAGGAGAAAGCTGAAGAGAACCTATCCTTACTGGATAAATCAAGATTCTCTGATTTCAAAGGATGTAAATAGTGGCAATGTTTTCAACTATGCTATTATGGGCGTCACGGAAAAACACTTAACGCTTATGTATTTGGAAAGAGGCAATATGTTGAGGTTTTCAAAAACAAACATCCGCTAACATTAAGCGGAGTAGACGAAAAGCCCGCAAAAAGGAAAGCCCCGAAATTCAGGTATCGGGGCTTTTTGTTCTACTCCTTGTTGACCGCACCCGGCGCAACCATTGGGTGCAAAGTAGCACTGCTGTATTGAGGCTGGTTGTGTACGATTAGTACCTTTGCACTATGCTTTTAGAGTTTTAGCGTCATTATTTATAATTAAACGGTTTGTAATCTCGTTGCCTTACCTGTTTTTTTCATTTTATCAGCTTTCCGCCTCACTTTTTCTTAGTGATGAGCATACGTCTTGGGTTACGTCCGTCAACGTTAAAAAAAAGATGCCCTCTTTTAATCTGATTAACCTTTGCCTCTACTTTCTTTGCACTTCTTTTCTGCCTTTAATATTCATTACATAAAGCAGTTCCCGCTTTGCCTTCTTACACAATGAAAGTTTACTTAGTAAATTTAGAGAATCGCTATACTTCATTTTCAATTCAGAACAACATTAGGATTTTATATCAGGAAGGCGTGTTTCTGTATAATGATTTTGAAATGGAGCCATTAGAAGTTGCACTCAAAAAGTTTTTTATTCCAGCTACTCAATTTGTAGGCCACGAAATGGATGATATGGAAGACATTCCAGGAATAAAGGAAAAAAACGATGAATACCGGGAAAATATAAAGAAGAAAATTGAAGTACAAAAACTGTTATCACAAAATATAATAGAGTCGTATGAAATTAATAAAGCTCTTATCCCGAGCATTTACAAAACATTATCGGTAGACAAGGACTTAATTTATCCAGACTTTGAAAGGATTTCTAAGGCGACATTCGAAGCGAGTAAACAATACTACAGCCAACAGCAGCTTTAAAAAATAAGGGCTGAAGAATATGTGTTGAACAATTTATCTTTATTAAGCAACATGAAGTAAATGAAGCGGTAGAACATCAAATGCCCTTACTTCTTAAAGCTGTAAAATGTTGTGCGTCATGCGTCAAAGTGCTTCCTAATAAATCAATCTCTATATCATTTCAATCGAGTGCAAAACAAAGCCTCTTTAGTCCTGAAGAGGCTTACAAACTACCGATAGGTTTAGTACAATAAGCATGTTTATGAATACTGGCGGAAGAATAAGCTCATCAACTTGATATCTTTATTGACTGTAGTTATTTGCAAACTGAAGTAACACAGATGCCAACACTGTATAATCACTTTACCGTTGGGTGAAAATTTATTTAGACGACTTAGAATTATCCATCTTGTTGAAGAAAATCTTTTTCCCTTCTGAATTTAGAGTTAGCTCAAAAAGTTCATTTCCTATTATACATTTTAATACCTTTTTATATAGGTATGCTTTTGATTCGTCCGTTAAATTTTCGTAACCTAAAGAACCAGTCTTAGCGTGGACGAACATTAAAAACAGATTTTCATCTTTAATTATTAAAAGAAAGTAAAATCGAAATCCTCCTTTTCCGTTAATTCTCTTTTTTATATATGGAGTTGTACTACTATTATTAAGCCTTATTCCTGAAGATAATTCTTCAACGTTTTTGTTAAAGAAATAATCAATTATATCGCTCTCAATTTAGGTGTATGAGTTTTTTGATTTAAGTTTTTCAAATTCAACCTTAAAGTCTTCAATACAAAATACTTTCAGTAAATCAAAGACAATTGATTTGTAGTTTCTTTAAAATCAGGGATTTCAGGCAAAAAGAAAAAAACAGATTCTAAATCTTGATAAGATTCTTTTAAATCGTCAATAGCATTTTTAAAGTTACTTATTTCTTCTTTTGCAATTCCTTTGGAACGAATATAATTCAATAAGACATATTGTTTAATAAGTGTAGAATGTGCATCTTTAATTGAAGAGATTAAATCATTCAGTAATAAAAGACATTCCTCATTTAAATCGTTAAACCAAATTAACTTTTCAATTTTTTATTTAAGGAGTTAATCTTTTTAGTTTTTTCACTGAACAATTTTTTAAATTCAACAATAGCATCCACAAGTGCATTAATTTTTTCTTCATTTAAAAAAGTCCTCTTTTCTTCAAATGAAAAATCTGTTACACTTGAAAAAGTATTGGAAATTTCAGATTTAAATATCAAACACTCCATAATTTTTTTTAAAATTAAAACACTAAATTAATCAAATCAATTTTACACACCTTAGCTAAGTAAACATGTGTTGCTATAAACGCCATACTTAAGTAAGAAATTCAACAAAACCTCACGTTAACAAATAAGGCTTCGTCTTACCTAAAAGGCACATGATGAAGCCGCCGTTGTACGGAACCTATAGTAGGGGGAGATGACCATCTTGTAAATATGGTTCTAAGAAGGTTGCTAATACGGGTCTGAACAAAAAAAGTTAGTGGGCGGAAATTCCTGCACTTCCAGGTTGCGTTGCACAGCAGAAACAATGGAAGAATTGATACCAAATATTTTATGAACCGTAGAAGGATGTTTAGCTGTTGACATAGAACCTTCCTCAATTGGTGAAAATGATAAGCTTTTAGAATTAGCTGTATGAAAACCGTATTCATAGAGGGCTTCGACTTCATACCTATTTCAAAAGAATCATTTTGTAATTTTAAATTAAAAATTTCTATATCCCTACAATAAAAAGCAATTGCTGAATTTACCATCGGAAGAAAGAAAAGAGCTCGCAAGCGATTTAATTGACAGCATCCTTGCAGATGAAACAAAACCGCTGCCTGATTGGAAAAAAGAATTAATACAGGAAAGGATTAGATACCATAATGAAAATCCTGGTAATGGTATAGAGTGGAATGAGTTGAAAAAGCGATATGGAAGATGAATCACTGGAAAATTATCATGGAAAACTTAGCCTAACTTGATTTGCATGAGGCTTATGAATGGTACGAGAAAGAAAAAACAGGATTAGGCGAAGAGTTTTTAGATCTATTTGAAGAATCAATCTCAATGATAGAAAGAAATCCCTTACACGCTTCTTCGTATTATGAAACCTGCAGAAGTGCAACGTTAAAGCGTTTTCCTTATGAGGTTAGTTTACCTTGTTAATAACCTTAGCTCTGAAATTAATATTATAGCGATAAGTCATCAGCATAGAAAACCATATTGGTTTAGAAAAAGAATATAATCATTAAGGTACTGTAAGGTGCTTTCTGCGAAGCCTAAAATACTCCTTCAACATTTCTTTGGATACATTTTACTGGAATTCTATTCAGCTAAAAATTATATCTTGAACCGGTAAAATTAAAATTAACTTAAGTAAGTCAGCAGCTACACAAACAAATACACCAGAACCTTAATAATCCTAAATAACATTTGAATGAATAGCAGAGAAAAAATACTGGAAGCCGTTTTAAAAAATCAACCTGAAACAACACTTCTGCCCGATATAAGTATGTTCAGGGGTGATAATAATGATACGGTTAAAAAATACATAGATATTTTTAAAACCATTGGTGGTTCATCATTTTTGGTTGATGATATTACTGCTGTTAAAGCCCTGATTGACGAAAATTTTGATGTTACAAAGCGCATTGTAACCACCTTACCGGAATTAGGCGCTAATGCCGAGCTATTATCAGCAACAGTTGACCCGCATACTTATGAAGATGTTGAACTTGCAGTTATAAAAGCTCATTTTGCTGTAGCAGAAAACGGCGCAGTCTGGCTGACCGATCAGCTAATGGTGCAACGCATTATACCATATGTTTGCCAACATCTTGCAGTCGTAGTTTCTGCTGAAAGTATTGTTCCCACTCTACATGAAGCATATGAAATAATAGGTGCAGGTGATTATGGCTTTGGAGGTTTCATAGGCGGTCCGTCTAAAACTGCAGACATCGAACAAGCTCTCGTACTTGGCGCACATGGACCTTTAACAATGACGGTGTTTATAATTAAATAAATACTTTGCCGTTGACGGAGACAACTGTCAATGGAAAAGTGATAACTGTTCCTCCGGACAAATCTATTATTGAATAAACTTTAAAAAATACAGTTTTCAGTAATGTTTCAAATTACTTAAAAAGTTAAGTAATCAAACTTTTAAACCGCCCCTTTAGTTTTCATAAACTTTTTAATTCATTTTCAAAACACCTTCCATAACATGACAAACGACATTAAGATAAACGGCAACCTGCAGGAAACGTACAGGGACATTTATACGCCTGAAGCTCTGGCAGCCCTTTCTTCACTTGCTCATTTTAACAAGGAGATTAAAGAGGCTATGGCAGCACGGATAAAACGAAGAGCAGACAGGCAACAACAAAAAAAAAGGATCACATTTCCCGACCCGGAAAATTATATACCGCGTACAAATATAAAAGTACAGGATGCACGGGATGGTAAATTTGAAGGTGCAGTTATCCCGGCCGATCTTCAAAGGCAATGGATACAAGGTACAGGCCCGGCTGCAAAGCCTAATGCCCCTGTTGAAAGCAGTATACGTAATGTTGCTTATGCTTTACTTTCCGGTGCTGATGGATGGATGTTTGATGCAGAGGATGCACTGGGACAAGTACAAACTATGTCACTTGATAATCAGCGCAACCTTAAACTGGCTATCAGCAAAGACCCCGTATTTTTGCAGGCGGCAGAGGTGGTAGCTGCTGAAATGAACAGGTGGGCAATGAGTTTCTTTGGACACAGCATTGTAACTGATTGGATACAACAGCTTGACTTTACTACAAAACTATTTCGTGCCCGTGGCCTTCACCTCGATGATCGTCATATGGTGGATGCAGATGGTGTAGCAATGGCTGCATCAATTGTTGATATGACTTTATATGTTGTAAATAACTACCGGGAGTTACAAAAAGCAGGTTCGTCAATTGTATTGTATTTACCAAAAATTCAAACCGCAGGCGAAGCAGCCCTTTGGAACGATATGATTACCGCTCTTGAAAATCATCTTGATCTGCCTGTTGGAACAATTAAAGCTTACGTACTTGTTGAACAGCTTGAAGCAACGCACCAGCTAATGGAAATCCGTGCTGCACTTGGAAAGCATTTTGTAGGATATAATACAGGTCGATGGGATTATATTAATAGCGTAGCAGACGCTATGGCCTGGGATAAAAGCTTCATCAACCCCGATATTGAAGCCATTACAATGACTTATGGTTACATGCGCAATTACGAAAATCGGGTCAGGTGTGCCGTTAACACACCTGACGTCAATTGCAACTTTGCCCTTTGGCAAGGCGGTATGGAACCGAACATACCGGTAGGTTCTGAGGAAGGTGTTGCTGCAAGTATGAAAAAAGCAGTTGCAGGTGCTGAACGTGAACAACGTGAAGGTGCCAGTGGAAAGTGGGTTGCACACTGGAAAATGGTAAATATTGTACGCCCTGTATGGGAAAAAGCAGGCCAGCCAAACCAGTTAGGAAGAAAATTTTCAGGACTTACTTATACAGAGCAAGATGCTGACGGCCTGATACTCATTGAACCTGCGCCTACAACTATCCGTGGTGCCCGTAACCTGCTAAGTGTTGCTATCCAGTACGGCAATGCTTTCGGACAGGGAATGCAGGCAGCAGCCCTCAAGGCTGCAGACTTCTTTGGCAATGATGATATTTTGTACCTGATGGAAGATATGGCAACAGGTGAAATCAGGTTAAGTATTCTATGGGAATGGGTACACAAAGGTGCGAAACTAACCGAAGACGATCCGCAAACCGGAACTAAAGCAGGAGAGACTTTTTCTATGGCTTTGTTCGGGAGACTTTTGGAAGAGGAATACGAAAAACTGCTGAAAGCAAGTAATAAAGATGTATTTGACACTTCAAAAACTACCACTTTGCCAATCTCAAGAGAAATTGCTGTCGCCTATATTCACAGTCCGGTAAAACTTCCCTGGTTTATTGACTTGCTCAATATTAACCTCAATAACTTTAATATTGAAGTTGCTAAGGAAAGGATTAAATTATATACAGATGCATTTATAAGAGATGGCTCCCGTATTACTGCGAACCTTGATTATATTTCGAAATAAAATAGGAAGTTGTTATTATTATTAGGAACATTTTAGCAGGTTTAATAAAACTGCCACTGTGAACTAATATTTTTTGTTTTTGAACAAAAGCTTTTTCTCCCTATTTTTATATATTATTTATAATTAATAAAATCATGGCCATATTTAAGCTTAATATTAACGGCAAGGAATACCAGGCGGACGTAGCCGCTGATACTCCTTTATTATGGGTACTTCGGGACCACCTTGGTTTAGTTGGAACCAAGTATGGATGCGGAATAGCCCAGTGCGGGGCATGTACTGTTCACTTTGATGGTGCTGCTGTAAGGTCTTGTATATTCCCTGTATCTTCCGTAGGAACTTCAAAAATTACAACTATAGAAGGATTGTCTGAAAACGGCGATCATCCTTTACAACAGGCATGGAATGAAATAGATGTACCGCAATGTGGTTATTGCCAGGCTGGTCAGATCATGACTGCTGCCGCACTTTTAAAAAACAACGCCCATCCAACATATGCAGAAATAGATGGAACTATGCACGGCAATATTTGCCGGTGCGGCGCCTACCACCGTATTCGTGAAGCAATAAAATTAGCCAGTACTAAAATTTGATTATGTCAACTGTAAATAAAAATAGCAGACGGGAATTTTTAAAGATGTCAGCACTCACCGGCGGTGGATTGTTGCTTGGATTTAGTTGGTTTAATGCTGATGCAAAAGCACCTGTAATTATAAATGAAGCAGGGGTTGCCGGAAACGTAGGTTTTAATAGTTATTTGTCTATCGCAACAGACGGAACTATTACCATTCTTTCACCGAACCCGGAACTTGGTCAAAATATCATGACTTCTTTTCCAATGATTGTAGCCGAAGAACTGGATGCAGACTGGACCAAAGTAAAAGTAGTGCAGGCTGCTTTAGACACCAAGAATTTTGACAGGCAGGTTACCGGGGGAAGCGGGGCAGTTCCACATTCCTGGAAACTTTTAAGAAATGCCGGAGCTACAGCAAGACAAATGTTAATTCAGGCTGCTGCCCAGCGTTGGAATGTTTCACCTGAAGAATGCACAGCAAATAATGGTTTTGTCATCCATTCCAATTCAGGTAAAAAATTGAGTTTTGGAGAACTTGCGGAAGACGCATCTAAGATACCTGTTCCGACTGATATAAAATTAAAGGACAGGAAAGATTTTAAATTAATTGGCAAGGAAATAAAAAATGTTGCAAACAATGATATTGTAACAGGCAAAGGTCTTTTCGGTCTCGACTTTCACCGCGAAGGAATGTTGTATGCGATGATCCAGCGTCCTCAGGCATTTGGTACGAAGATTAAATCAGTGGATGCTGCGACAACTAAAGCTATGCCCGGAATTATTGATGTAGTTACTTTTAAAAACAATGTTGCAGTAGTTGGTAAATCGACATGGGAAGTAATGAAGGCGAGGAAAGCTTTAAAAATTGAATATGAGAAAGACGGCAATATTGAAAGCACGGCTGATCATGATAAGCTGTTTAAAACATTATTAGAAGCGGGGACTCCAACGGTACGTAGAAAGGATGGAGACACCGATGTTGCTTTTAAAAATGCGGCTAAAATTGTGAAGAGTGAATACCAGTGTCCTTTTTTATCGCATAGCCCGATGGAACCAATGAACTTTTTTGCACATGTACGTCCTGATGGGGTAGAATTAGCCGGGCCAACACAGACACCTGCCGGTGCCCGTACAGCCACCTCAAAATTATTAGATATCCCTGAAGATAAGATCACCTTACATATTACCAGGTTAGGCGGAGGTTTTGGAAGACGCCTTAAAACGGATTATGTTACTGAAGCTGCTGAACTATCCAGTCTTATAAAAGCACCGGTGAAAGTAATCTGGTCAAGGGAAGATGACATGACGGGAGGAAGTTACCGGCCCGCAGTACGTTACCGCTTTGAAGCTGCCTTAGATGCTAATGGAAATATGACTGGATATAAGTTAAGAGGGGTAGGCATTAATTCAGGTAACCCTACACGTGAAGATAATTTTCCTTCTGGTGCAGTAGATAATTTATTGATTGATTCTGTAGAACATGTATCTCCTATCACTACAGGAGCATGGCGTGCTCCTATCACTAATTTTTTAGCTTTTGCAGAGCAGTCCTTCCTCGATGAAGTCGCACATGCTGCAGGCAAAGATCCTGTACAGTTCAGACTGGAACTTTTTCAAAAAGCAAAAAAAGCTCCTGTAGGCGAGATCAAATATGATATTGATCGAATGGAAGGAGTGACAAAACTGGTGGCTGAAAAATCCGGTTGGGGAACAAAAAAAGGAGTTTCACAAGGTTTTAGCGTATATTTTTCTCATCGTTCTTATGTTGCGCAGGTTTGTGAAGTTGCCATGAAAGCCGGGAAACCTCTTATTAAAAAGGTCTATGCTGCTTCAGATTGTGGCCAGGTAGTCAATTTAAGCGGAGCCCGCCAACAGGTAATGGGAGGCATCGTGGATGGATTGGGTCATGCGATGTTTAGCAAACTAACTTTTAAAGATGGGGTTCCTCAGCAAAAGAACTTTGATACTTACCGATTGATACGCATGAAGGAGATACCTGAAATTGAAACGTACTTTGTTGATAACGGAATTGACCCGACAGGTTTGGGTGAGCCTGCCCTTCCACCAACGGGCGGAGCAGTAGCTAATGCTATTTTTGCCGCAACCGGAAAACGTGTCAAAAATCAGCCTTTTATGGAAGATGCTGTTTTTAAAACAAGTATAAAACCAGGCACTAAGACGAATAAAAGTAGACTTCCACGAAGCAGTTTTGAGAAACAAAAAAAATCGTAAGGCGAACTTAAATATATAAGATAAACTTTTTAGAAGAAACGGATTATAAAAGACCCTGGAAGAATTTTCAGGGTCTTTTTAATATTCTAAAAATATAAAGTCATTAAACCCTTTTTGAAAGCCGAAAAATGTAATTTGGTTTTGTAAAGACTGATGCAAACAGTTTAGTAGAGATTACTCCCTTTAATTTTAATTATCTTCATTCCTCAAAAAATTAATAAATTATACACAATGAAATATTTCAGATTTTTTATTTTACTTCTGATTGCTCAAACTTGTATGTATTATTCAGGTACGGCTCAAAAACAATTCAAGGCATTAATAGTAACAACAACAAACGGCTGGCATCACGAATCACTGCATGCAGGCGTTATAGCTATTAAAGAATTAGCTAACCGTAATTTTTTTGATGCCGTATTATTTGAAGACCCTAATAGTTTTAACGACAAATTTTTAGAACAATTCCAGGTAGTTATATTTTTAAATACAACGGGCGATATTTTTAAACCTGATCAGCAAAAAGCGCTGGAAAAATTTATTCAATCCGGAAAAGGTTTCGTAGGCATTCATAGTGCATCTGATACAGAATATGACTGGGAATGGTACACCAGGCTTGTTGGCAGAATGTTTCACATACATCCTGCTGTTCAAACAGCCAAGTTACAGGTTCTTGATTCAACTTTTCCCGGGCTGCAGGGTTTCGAACATGGAAAATTATGGACAGAGGAATGGTATGAATTCGGCGATGCAAAAACTACCGGGCTGCAAAATATTCTGGCAGTGGATGAAACAACTTATAATGCAAAAGTTCAATGGGGACCAAAAAAAGGTGAGGGCATGGGCAAAGTTCACCCTGTATCCTGGTTTCATAATTATGATGGGGGACGCTCTTTTTATACTGCACTCGGTCATCTGCCCACCAATTTCAGTAATGAAGCATTTTTGAATCATCTTTATGCGGGTATTTTATGGGCAGCAACAGGTAAAAAATAATACCTTAAAAGCGTCTGATAAATTTCTTTTTTTTTACAAAGCGTATTATCTAAGATTAAGATATTATTGTTGTCTGTACCTGTACGGCTGTAAATAATTATCAGAGGCAATATGATATTTGAGCAATATGGTAAATATCATGTTGAATGGTTCCATTTAAAAGAAAACGAAAATTGTATGTTCTATCTGGAACAATTCTCTCTAAAATATCATCCTCTGTAGTATCTAACAAAAACAATAGCTTTTGTTGAGTGAATTCAAATTGTGTTATTGTTTTCTGCCAAAGTTGTTCGTCAGCTATTTCAATTTCCTGCCAATTATTATTTACGGAGTGCTCTATATTTTGTTGTTGTTCAAACCTGCTTATAGTGAATAACCGCCAGTAAATAATATGATAAAGTATTTCTATTACGCTATGTTTGCCGGGAATGCGATTATTATATGCTTTTGAAGAAATTACTTTATTCAGAATTGTAATCATGTTTTCACCGTACCAGGGAGAGCCGTTGCAGATTGAAATAAATTCGTCTTTTAATACTGATAATTCTTTAATCATTGACCTTTAGTTTTAATAACCTATGTTTTTATTGGTCTCAATTCGTTAGTTAAAACTATGCACTTTAGTGCAAGACTTTAGTTTCTACAAATCTAATAAATTTGTGGGATGGATAATTTAAGAAAGAATAGCCATAGTGTTCATCAATTGCATGTTCATCTTGTTTGGAGTACGAAGTATAGATATTCTGTTTTGAAAGGAGAGGTTCAGTTAAGGTGTCGTGACTTAATACGCCAGGTTTGCGATAGTATGGATGTTATGATTTTGAAGGGAGTTGTGAGTAAAGATCATGTTCATCTTCACCTAAGTTATCCGCCAAAGATATCAGTAAGTGATATGGTGAAACGTTTAAAAGGTAGAAGTGCGAGGTTAATGTTAGATGAATTTGCAGAATTAAAGAAACGTTATTGGGGTCAGCATTTATGGGGGATAGGTTATGGGGCTTGGAGTACTGGGAATATTACAGATGATATGATTGAGAAGTATTTGGAACACCATCGGGAAGGTCCAAATAGTGATGAGAATTTTATTCTTGAGTAGTTTTAATAAACTTTGAGTTTATAGTTTTCAATGCGGTTTACAGCAAGCTCAAATGACTTTCAGTCAATGCCTTTTAACCTATGGATTTCCAATCCATAGTATATTAAGTTAAAAAAAGTTGGATACACAAAGTTTGCATTAAAAATATAAGATACAACGAATAATGTATTATCAAAGGAATATATTGAGTTACTACATGGTGCTTCAATCACAAATTTTACATTTAAAATTAGTAATAAACAAGAATACAATTAAATAATTGGTACGTTTGCAGATAGCAAAAACTAATTTTACTTTTTATCAGCCTAGCCTTCACTAACCAAAATTACTCCTATGAAGACTTCCAGGTTTTGCCGCACTTTCTTTTTTGCCCTTATTTCTTTATGTGCTTTATCAGGATGTTCAAATTCTTATATTAAAGCAAAAACTGTTACTCCGGCCTCTGATTATCCTGCTGCAATAGAACAGGCAAATCGTGATAACCGCTCCTTTATTTTGCACTCCGGAATAAATGTATATACTATTACTTCCTACCAGTTAAACAAGGAAAAACAAAAGATGGACGTACAACTAAATAAACTTGACTCAATCCATATTGTTAATGTTTCGGACGCAAAAAGCGGGCGATCCAGGCCTAAGAAAGAAGAGTCTTCTGTAAATGAAATACACATTTACACAAAAGACTCAATTAGTTACACATTAGATGAGCCTCATACAATACCCCTGGATAAAGTGGACCGCATAGATCTGTTGGGAAAAGGTTAGCCGGTACTGCAGACAAGGCTTTAAGTGCAGCGGAAGCAACTTGTGAATTTTTACTGTTAACATTGCATCTTCTTGCAATATAGATGAAGAGAAAAGTTTAGCTGCAATAATTTATACTCCTCCTGTTATAATTCTTTAAAATCTGCTTACTTTAGCTATTGTATGCGTTATACATTGCATCCTTAACCTCATTCGCAAGGTAATATTACTATTCTCTTGATTGCTGAGGCAAAGAAAGACCACAAATTAATAATTACTGTTGCCGTTTCATCAGTAATAAATCTTTAGGAGTTGTGTGGTTGATTAGTAATAATTTTATTAAGCAAATTCGTCACACTATTAGCTGCTGCATTACAATGCCAATACATTACTGCAAAATTTAATGGTACTAAAAAGCACATCATAATCAGGATCATTACAAAACTTTTTGGAAAAATAATAACCGGAAATAAAATGAATACAAAAGCTAACAGAAAGGGATTTTTCATCCTGATGCTTAATTTAAGCCCTGATCCGTTTGCGTCTTCAAAGATTTGTCCCTTAAGGTGATAATTCATTTGAGACCTTCCGGAGATTGTAAAGTCAACATCTAAATTATTACCATCTAAACGCCCTGAATATTTATATGAGGCCAACAGAAGACCTTTTGAAATAGCAATGTTTGAAGCAAATGCTAGTTGCAGACGGTCTCTTGCAATCATTACAGGAACATTAGTTGATAATTCACGTATTACTTCTATCTGATACCACTTTTTGTCAGGCATTTTAGTCTGCTTAGAGTCTTCTAACCTGTAAGGTTCATTATTCATTGTGCTCTTTTTTAAAATAACCAGTCTTTGCGTTTTAATTATCAACGACTTTTTGTTTTAATTGCAACAGTGTATAAGATAGTGTTTATTTATTAACTATGCAAGAAAGTTATGAAGCAAATTTTAGGGTGAAGGACGGATGCAGAGGATGAAACTGGAATAATGGTGTGTGATAAGAACCTATCATACCGTACAATGCGATGTTGAAAGATTTTATGGCATAGAGTACGAAGATTTCCCTCACAGATAGCAGCATAAAATTTAAAGCATATTTTTATTGACTCATTAGAAGCTACTTCTATGGAGCAGTCATTGTGCTGCACTCTCGTATAAGATAACATTGAGTACAAAAAAAATTTTCTTCTCTATCCATTAATTCACTCCTTAAATGTATAGTAGTACTAACAAAAAATACGGACACTCTGTGCAAAACTTTAAATATCTTATTTAATTGTTTTCGCTAATTTTATTAGCAAAACTATTTCTAGACAGCATTTTAAAATCCGTGGTTTCAAACTAAGGATAGCAGGGAGAGGAGGATATTAATATTCTTTTCTTAAAAAACGTTTTCTTTACTTAAAAGTATCGTAATGGATAATACGTTCCTTGGTATAATAATACCAGCTTTAGTTGGACTAGTTACCGGTGCACTTGGTTCAATAGTAGCTCCATGGGCAACGTGGGGAGTTGAGAAAATGAAGATTAAAATGGAACAAAGGAAGCAACTTTTAAAAGATGTGAGAGAAGTATTAGTTGATAATAATAATTTATCATACCAATCATTTATTCAAACTGTTGCTTACTCCCAAATTTGCCCCTATTTAAGTAAAAAGGTTATTGATACGTTAGAAAATCAAGGAGGAGGAAATAATAAGATTATTATAAAAATTGTAGTAGGTAGTGGAAGGCATTCCGGAGCAAATAATTTTGGTCCAATGATACTTGATGACTTGTCACGAATCGAAAAAGAATGGGGCTTATTATAACATTTGTAGCCTAGCCAGCTTCCGCCAAATAAACTGCTTTGCAAAAGAAGAAACAATCTTGCTGCTTTCACATCAATGTCTGAAATAACTTTCAATTATTATCCTCAATTCTTTACTGCAACTATTTTAAACGGAACCACCTTTTGGTAGTGGATAGTATAAATAAATTATTATCAGCAGTTAGCAATACTTAGTAAATGCGGGCAGGGGTTGTTCTTTTTAAAACAAATGAATGAGCTAAGCCCTTCGCTCCATTTCCATTACAGAAACTTCAACACCTATAGTTTGTGGTGTTTTTTGCAGCCGTGATGTTAAACCGTATGATCACCTTCAGCACGCCACAGGCATTACTGAAAGTAGCTGCCCGTGGTTTATCTGCTTATTTAAAAAAAAAATCTAGGGAATGATATTTGAAACTATCCTTAACAAGCAAAATATGAAAAAGAATCCCGTGACGCCTAAATTACATGGTATTATCGATTATGTGTTCTCTGGTATTCAATTTACAGCACCATCTTTCATTGGCTTAAATGCTTCAGCTACGAAAACTTACCAGGCACTTGGTACCGGGTTTTTGACTATGAATGCTCTTTCAGATACGCCGGTTGGTATAAATCGAACCATTTCTTTCAAAGGTCACCAAAAGGCAGATGCTGCTTTCCTTACCACGCTATCACTTCTTACCTTCTCAAACTTTATTTGCAAAGACAGAAAGGCGCTTAGCTTTCACCTTAGTTTCCTTTCCGTGGCAATTACTCATTACATCTTAACGGATTATAAGGCAATATTTCGGAAGTAATTGCTATGTAAGAACCTCACGGTAATTAAGGCAATAAAATAATCCTCTACACCCTTGTTAGTGTTCCATTTAACCCCCATCTTTCTTAGAATGTTCGCTGCTTTCCTTGTGTCTGCGACTACTGATGCAAATGGAAGCTCATACCTCCATAATGTTTTCCATAACTCCTGGTTTTTTAATCATGAGGTATCACCTGGATTAGGGCAGTTAAAGTAAAAAGGAACGGAATAAATGAAGGCTTTTGCAGGGTAGAAGTCAAGTTTATGTGTGGTCTTTTAGTACGCTAAAGCAGCCCTGAACCCTAACTTTGTTTGAATAATTAATTCTATATCCTTCTATAGACTAATATTTTCATACAACAGAAAACGAAATAAGGGTTATTCATTTTCTGAAAATTAAGCTTATGTTATCAAATCATTATTCTATCATAACCAAATAATTAAGGTTTTACATACTGCACTTCTCTTACTGGTTTTTAGACAACTTTTGCGGCAAATATCAATTGCAGATGAAACCGCGAATTATTTATGCAGGAAATGTACTCTTTTTTACAGCTATTTTTCTAAGCATTCATTTTATCTCCTTCGGTCAAACAATTAAAGGTGTTGTTACAGACAGTATAGGACAACCTTTACCTGGAGCGACTGTTGAAATTAAAGGGACATCAATACGTACCTCTACCAATACAGCAGGTAATTTTAGTATTACCGGAAGCAGGCCTTTAACCACCAAAGCTTCTGTTGTTTTCAGCTTTACCGGTTATAAAACTACAGAGGTTCCTTTTAACGGAAATACAACTCTTAATGTGCAATTACAATCAGGGCAAATTGTATTGAACGAAGTAATCGTAACGGCTTTAGGTATAAAACGGGAGGAAAAGTCTCTTGGTTATGCTGCACAAACAGTGAGTGAAAATGCAATAAAAGATGCGAAGTCTAATAATTGGGTTAACTCACTTTCAGGAAAAGTTGCCGGTTTAAATATCCAGGGAACAGGATCGGGGCCCATGGGTTCATCAAGGATTACTCTACGTGGTGAATCCTCTCTTAATCTTGATAATAACCAGGCATTGATTGTTGTGGATGGTGTACCTGTTAGCAGCAGGATAACAGGTACAGGATATAAAGCTCATCTGGCTGCAGATAATCCTGTAGATTTTGGTTCAACGGTATCAGATATTAACCCTGACGATATTGAAAAAGTCACTGTTTTAAAAGGTGCAGGAGCTACTGCACTGTATGGGAGCCGTGCAGCCGGCGGAGCGATTATTATTACAACAAAGTCAGGGCAACGTAAAGGGAAAGGCATAGGTGTTACTTACAACTCTAATGTCAGTATAGACCAGGTGAACAGGTGGCCCGATTATCAGTTAGAATACGGTGAAGGGAGAACGAGTGACTACTACTCTTACATGGATAGCGAGGATGGTCCCAATACCAGTACTAACATAGCTGCCGGAAGAGCCTGGGGTCCTAAATTCAATGGGCAGATGTATTATCAATACAACTCCAATTCGCCGGATGGAAAACCGACAGAGCGCACGCCGTGGATTGCTCATGATGATTATATTTCAGGCTTTTTCAAAACAGGTGTTACTGGCTCTAACAGTATTGCACTGGAAGGTGGGACCGAAAGAGGCTCTGCACGCTTATCTTTTACTCAGTTAAAGAATAAGTGGATACTTCCCAATACCGGTTTTGGAAGAATAAATGCGGCTTTGTCTGTCAATCAAAATATTTCTGACAAGTTAAAGTTGACAGGTAAGGTTAATTATACAAATAAGAAAAGTGATAATCTGCCGGCTGCCGGCTATAACAATCAAACGATGATGTATTTTCTTATAATTGGTACGGCGCCAAATATAAGGCCCGAATGGTATAAGCCTTACTGGCAACCAGGATTAGAAAATGTACAGCAAAGGAATCCCTTTAATACCGGTCCGGATAATCCATACCTGGACTTGTATGAGATGTTGAATAAGGTAAATAAACATGGTGTGGTTGGCAATATATCTGCTACCTACCAGGTATCGGATAAAATGGATGTAATGGTGCGTTCAGGTCTTGACATGTCTTTTGAGTTCAGGTCGCAGCAACGTCCATTTAGCATGACCAAATTCCCCAGAGGCATGTATAGAGAGCAAAATGTTTTTAGTTATGAAAGTAATACTGATGCATTGATAACCTATAAGGATAAATTCAATAGTCTTTTCAAATATTCCATTTCAGCAGGAGCCAATGCTATGAAGCAAACATATGATTTCGCAGGTTTATATGCAGACCAGTTATCCCAGCCAGGCATTTACCAGATTTCAAATAGTCTCGACCAGGCTGTGGCAGATCCTGTTAAAACAAAAAAAGCCATCAATAGTGTTTATGGATTAGCACAATTTTCTTATAACGAAAAAATATTTTTGGACTTAACCGGGCGTAATGATTGGTCAAGCAGTTTGCCTTATGGTAATAATTCATTTTTCTATCCTTCTGTCAGCACCAGCTTTTTATTAAGCGACCTTATTAAGATGCCTTCATCTATCTCATTTGCAAAGCTAAGGTTGTCCTGGGCACAGGTAGGTAACGATACAAGGCCTTACCAGACAGATAAATACTACGACAGGATTTATAGCAACAGCTTTACGAATCCTTCCACTTTATTCAATCCTGATTTAAAGCCTGAAATAACATCAAGCTATGAAGCAGGTATAGATGTAAGATTCTTCAAAAGCCGGTTAGGTATAGATATTTCAGGTTATAACAATAACAGCCGTAACCAGATTTTAGCTATTCCGCTTGACCCGGTTTCAGGATATTCAAATGCATTAGTAAATGCCGGTTTGATTAACAGCAGGGGAATAGAAGTTTTACTAACAGGCAAAAATGTAAGAAGAAAAAAATTTTCGTGGAATACAACACTTACCTGGTCAATGAACAGGAGTTATGTAAGAGAATTGGCAGAAGGCATAACTAACCAGATTATTTACAGTCACGAAAACAATGTATCGATAGAAGCAAGAGTTGGCGGAAGAATGGGAGATTTATATGGCCGTGGTTTCCAACGTTCTCCTGAAGGAAAAATTATTTATTCATCAGTAGGACTTCCTGCACCGTTGGATCCTGTTACTAAAAAATGGGGTAATGCTTTTGCGGACTGGAAAGCCGGGTTAATGAACGAATTTACTATTGGTCATTTTAGAATAAGCATTTTGTTTGATGGTCAGAAAGGTGGCAGCCTGTATTCACAAACTAATCATAAGAGTAATACACTCGGTAAAACAAAAGTAACATTACCTGGTCGTGAAGGTGGTATAACAGGTGATGGAGTAGTGATGGGTGCTGATGGCAAGTATACAATGAATACTATTAAGGTGCCAGCAAGCTCATACTACGATAATTACTATGCAATCACCAATGCTGAAACTAACATTTTTGATGCTTCATTTATAAAACTAAGAGAGGCCCGTGTTGAATTCGGCCTTCCACAAAAACTATTAAAAGGTATTGGTGTAACGCAATCAAGCGTAGCTGTATATGGAAGAGATTTGTTCAACTTCACCAGCTTCCCCGGCTTTGATCCTGAAGGTGGCAACCTCAACAACGGGACTTTAACGCCTGGAGTAGAATTAATGCAGTTCCCTTCAACAAGAAATATGGGTATAAATATTACCCTGAAATTTTAACCCATACAATTATTGGCAAAATAATAAATATGACAACGTTTAAAAAGACATACGTCCCCTTGCTGGTATTATGTTTGGCTGCTATATCCTGTACCAAAAACTTCGAGGATATTAACACTGATCCTAACCGTCCTAAAGAAACTACACCGGGTGTAATGCTTGGTCAGTTGCAATACAAGATGGTTAATAGTACTATACAGGCAGCACGAAATTTTACACATGAATTAATGCAGGTAGATGCACCCCGAAGCAGTGCAGGTGGCGGCGGTCTTCACAGATATATAGTAAATCCTGGCGCTGGTGTATGGAACAACTTCTACACCTATATGACCGATATAGAAGACATCTATGCAATTTCAAACCGTTTAAATGAGAACAATTATAAAGTAATAGCCCTTGTATATAAGTGCTGGGCGTATTCTATATTAACAGACTTATACGGAGATATACCCTATAAACGGGCAACAAAAGCAACAGAAGGCACTTTCCAGGCTTCCTTTGACAAGCAAAAAGATATCTACATTCAGATATTAAACGACCTTGATTCGGCCAATTTATTATTTGATGATACCAAAGCGTTGACTTATGGTGGAGATCTTATCTACAACTCTAACGCCCTTACTGGTGGAAAGAATATTGGTATTCAGAAATGGAAAAAATTATCAAACTCCCTAAAGCTCCGGCTACTGCTAAGGATCTCTAAGCGTAATGATGAAATAAATGTGAATGAACAGATAAACGCTATACTAAGTGATCCTATAAATCACCCGGTATTTACAGCTAATAGTGACGAGGCCATCTTCAGGTATCCGGGTACCTTCCCGTTTTTTAATCCTTACTACAATGCGAGAACACTTGACTGGAGAGAAGGTACTTATTTCACAATGTTTTTTGTAGATAAAATGAATGCTGATAATGATCCCCGCAGGGCAGTATGGATGACAACTGTAGACGTAAATGGGGCTAATGTTTTTCAGGGTATTCAAAGCGGTTACCCAACTTCGGTTGAATATGCTGTAGGTAAAAATTCAAGTTACAATGATGCATTGAAAACATTGCCACAATTAGGAATAATGATGACATTTGCTGAAGTGGAATTTATAAAAGCTGAGTTAGCCTTAAAAGGTTTTTCAACAGGAAAAACTCCCCAACAACATTATGAAACCGGAATTACAGCATCAATGTCGCAATGGGGTGCAGTGATGCCTGTAGGTTATTTACAACAACCAGGGGTTGCATATGATGTAAGTGGAACTGCAGAACGGCAATTAGAACAAATTATGCTGCAGAAATACTATGCATACTTCTTTGTTGACTATCAATCCTGGTTTGAGAAGAGAAGAACCGGTTTTCCTGTTTTACCCAGGGGAACGGGTATCCCAGCCGAAAACCAATTTCCATTCCGCATACCCTATCCAACTTATCTGCAATCTCTGAACCCTCAAAATCTTGAAGCAGCAAAAACATCAATGGGTGGAGATGATAGTAATATAAAAGTTTGGTGGGATAAATAAGCAATATTATTCAGATTAAATAAGGTTAAATGAATTACAGAATATATAGAATAGTTATCCTGGTAGCAGTATACCTATCTGGAAATTGCCTGAGTGCACAAAAAAACACAAAAAGCGAAGTTGCGGGAAAGGACACGGCTGTTATAAGAACATTAATTGTTTTCTTTGATGGACTAAGGCCTGATTACATCACTCCCGAAAACATGCCAAACCTAAATGCCTTTAAGCAGGCAGGCAGCTATGGAACCCAGCACCACAGTGTTTTTCCAACAGTTACAAGGGTAAATTCTTCATCTTACTCGACAGGCAGTTACCCAGCAAAAAACGGCTTAATGGGAAATACAATATATTTTCCTGAAGTGAACAAAACAAAAGGACTAAATACAGGTGAGGCTGAAAATCTTATTAAAGTTAATGAAGCTACCCATGGTCACTTGCTGACTGTTACTTCGTTAGGAGAAATTTTACAGGCAGCAGGTAAAAAAATGATGGTTTTTAGTTCGGGCTCATCAGGGCAGGCTTTTTTGCAAAATCATACTGTTAGTGGTGGTGCAGTTATTAATACATCTATGATCCTGCCTGCATCTTTAGAAAAAACAATTGTCAATGAGATTGGACCAATTCCACCAAAAGCAAAACCAAATACGGCACAACACAAATGGGTTACAGATGCCTTAATTAAATATGGCCTTGCCCCTGATGGTCCTCTTGTAAGTGCTATATGGTTTTCTGACCCCGATGGTGCTGCTCATAGCGATGGAATTGGCTCGACAACAGCTATGCAGTCTATTAAATCTGTAGATGAACAATTTGGAAGAATTATAGCCACGTTAAAAAACAAAAACCTCGATAATAACTACAATATTATTATTTCAACTGATCATGGTTTTGTTACTCACAAGGGCAAGCAGGGACTTACAGAATTTTTGATAAAGGAAGGATTGAAAAAAGATACTACATCAGAAGATGTAATCGTAGCCGAAGGAGCAATCTATGTGAAAGATCATGATGCTGATATAATAAAGAAAATAGTAAGCAGCCTGCAATCTCAGGAATGGGTAGGCGCTATTTTTACCAAGGCGCCAAAACCGGGAGACATGAAAGGCTTTGTCGAAGGAACGCTTTCGTTTGAATCTATTCACTGGAACCATCCCCAACGTGCCGGCGATATCCTGGTGGACGAAAATTGGGATAACAGTAAGAATAGTGCAGGATATGCAGGAGCAAGTTATTCAAGAGGCGTGGCTGGTCATGGTGGATTAAGTCCTTACGAAGTTCATATTCCTTTGATCGTTTCAGGCCCCTCTTTCAAAAAAACTTATGAAGGAGAATTTCCTACGTCCAATGTTGACATAGCACCAACCGTTCTTTATTTACAAAATATACCTGTTCCTGCATCAATGGATGGAAGAGTAATGTCAGAGTTTTTAGTTAAATCATCTTCAACATTAAAGGCTGTAAAGCCACAAATCATAGAAGTAGACGTAAAGCATAACTGGGGAAGATATCAGTTAAAACTTGAAAGATCAATTTTAGGTAAGTATACCTATGTTAACTCTGCCAGGATTGTAAGGGTTTATAATACCCGGCAAAATAGATAATTCCTGAGATTAATTTTTAAATAAATGGGAACTTATACCAACGCTATCAGCAAATGAACAGGCCTCAATCTGTTTAAATAATTTGACTAACCAACTCTTAAATATTTTAATAAGGGTAGTGTTACTAACCTCAGCTTTTAATAACAGTATGTTTCTTCCTCCTTGTACAACTTTCGTCCTGCTGGAGTCTTCTCAAAAGGCTTTGTGAAATGGGCAGGGACTCCAGGCAAACTACTCACGATTGACAGGTTGCCATAATGTGGCTTCACCCGTGTCTCGTGTGTGACGACTGAAGAGATTGGATAGGTACGTGTAACGAACGCTGAACCAAAGTAAACCGGCCGAAGACATGTCGAAATGGTTCCTGATTGTTAAAAGTATTGATCTCCGATAGCTGATATTAAAACTGTAGCACTTACTATATTCTTCATCAAGTTTTTATGAAAAAGGTCTGGATGAGTTTGGGGTTATTAACCCATTATCCCGGATAATCTCTTCTTATCACGCTTTGTAAACCTGCCCTTCCGATGCAGGTGGTCACATCCTGCAACGGCTCGGGTGCAACGCCAACGTCGCCAAGGCGAAATTATTTGAGTTGTTACCTGTGTATGTATATTGATGCAAGCCTTTAGAATATTCTAATTTTTCTCTCTTTTTATTGCATTTTTAGTTTTTTAATTATACCTTATACTATTCTTTTTATTTAGATAACTCTGTTGCATTTATTTTAATATTTAATAGTTTAATACAAATGTTTCAATTTAAAAGACTATCGCAAAAAGTTTTAGATGAACGGATTTTACCTGATTATGCTGTTTTATACTTTGATCACTTGATTTCTGAGTATAATTATTTATTAAAAAATAATACCTCATCTGCCGGCAATAATTCAGAGTATATTAAGAATCTAAATGAAAAGAGAGACAAAAAAGACCTGTCGTGGAATGATCTGTTTAGTCTGGAATTGTCTATCTCCCGTATTTTACCTTCAGAAAGATTACCCCGGGAAGTCTGGAGCTTAAGGTCAAGATATCGGGATGTGGTAGGTCTTACGCAATATGAAGCATATCTCGCGTCAAAACCACCAGATTTAACTCCGGAAAAGGTAAATGAAAATGTTTTTCGGGCAGATATAGAATATTTACTAACTGAAATATATTTAAGATACTTAACTACTCCGTATAATGAAGATCTGCGTAATAGAATTTCTCAGAAGGTAACGATTATGATATTAATCGGAATTATTATTATTATTATATCTGCCGTTTCTTATAATATATTACTAACGGGACAAACCGATTCATTAGGACCAATCACATTGTTATTGGTTTTATTTATAGGCGCGATGGGAGGACTTTTGAGTATGCAGCAACGCTATCAAAGTGTATCACGGGAAGGTGATCCAATAGATAATATTTCACTACTAAGGCAAGGCTGGTCAAGGTTATTTATGCCTGCTATAAATGGTGCAATTTTCGCAGCATTGCTTTATATGATTATAATTGGAGGACTAATTAGTGGGAAGCTATTTCCAGAAATAAAAATTTCCACCAACCAATATATTTTAGATGCTATCAGATTTTCCAGGCCTCTGTCTGTAGTAGATTACGCAAAATTAGTTGTTTGGTCTTTTGTAGCCGGATTTGCAGAAAGATTCGTGCCTGATACATTATCTCGTTTTATTTCGACAAGAGAAACAAGTGCCAAAGGAGCAGCATAATCTTTTTCACCGGTCTAAGTTCTTGCCCTTGTCAGTGTATCACCAATGAACAGAGCATATAGTTCTTTTCAATGTTGTATAAAAGATGGTAGTAGGCCTGTTTCATAGGTCGTACAGACTAAGTATGCAAACTACCTGAAGGTGTGCTGTATTCAAAAGATATTGTGCCGAATGTTCAGGAAAAAGGTTCCGTTAAAGCATCCTTGTTGTATAAAAAAAGAAACATCATTTTTTTAAGAAACATCATTTTTATTACACAAATAAAAATAATATCACTTCCCCGGCTCGTAACCCTTTACAAATACAGGTTCGCCATTTTTGTTGCCTTCTATCGCTTCAAGGTAGGCTTTGGCTGTCTCACCTGCGTTGGGCCATTGACTGGTATCCATACCAAGTTTTGCTGCTGTTTCAGCCACATACGGAGGATGAACAATAACAATTCTGCGGCCTTCTGTAAGATCGAGTGCAGCAGCTTTGGCAAATGCATCTAAACCTGCATTGACCATCGTGTACATAGAAGTTTGTGGCCACGACATAAAAGCAAGCATGCCTCCTGTAATTACAAACACACCATTAGGGCGAAGCTTTGTTAATCCCTTGCGAACTATGTTTATTTGACCTGCTAATTTGCTTTTCAAACTCAGCTCTACCTGTTCGTCGGTTAACTTATCTATAGGCCCTGCTGCCACATCTCCTGCTATAGCAACGATCGCCTCAATTTCATCAATCCCTGCAAAGAATTTATCAATAGACAAAGGATCTTCCATGTCCATAGCAGGATCTGTAGAACGTGAGGCTGGAATAACTTCATATCCTTTTTCCTTTAGCAGTTGTGTAACTGCCTTACCAATCGTTCCTGAATAACCTATTACCAGTGCTTTCATATTTTCATTTTTGTTTTTAAAGGATGAATTATTTGAGCAAAAATAAGATTATATGACCCAACCCTGAAGGGAGTAAAGAGATAAAGGCTCTTTCTATTTTCTGAAGAGGCATTAACTAAAAGCAATTACCTAAGAAAAAGTACAGGAAATAAAAATGTCAATCTTCATAATTGTACATCAACCTGAGGTATAGATACCTAATCGCCTTTAAGTGTGCGGTTTTTGATAGATAATAGCATGAGACTGCTATTTCAGCAAAGACCAATAATGGGAAAACTTCCTTGATTTATCCAGACTTTTCGGGAAAAGATTTTCACTTTTTACAAAAAAAATTTTTTACAGGACAAAGAGTAAGAAATAAAATTTCTTTTGTTATACGAGTTATACGAAGAAGTAGTGCTGGCACAGTATCTGAATTACAAGTATAAAATTATCTTAATTATGAGTGCTACAGAAAATAACAAAATGGAAAATCCTGTTGAACAATATCCTAAACCTCCTTTCCCTGATCAGGAGCAGCAGCAAACGCCTGGTGTCGAAAGTGAAATGACGCCTAAAGCAGACCATGGAGAGACATCATATAAAGGTTCGGGAAAGCTAACCGGAAGAAAAGCAATAATAACAGGCGGTGACTCAGGTATCGGCCGAGCAGTAGCCATTGCATTTGCAAGGGAAGGTGCGGATGTGCTGATTTCATATTTAAACGAGCATGATGATGCAAAGGAAACAGCAAAGTATGTTGAGGAAGCAGGTAGAAAAGCTGTTTTGGTTCCCGGTGATATACAGGATGAACGGCACTGCAAACAGATTGTTGATCGTGCATTGCAGGAGCTTGGGCAGGTAGACATTTTAGTAAATAATGCCGCTTATCAAATGTCTCATGAATCGCTGCAGGAACTCTCAAGTGAGGAATTAGACCGTACTTTCAGAACAAACATTTATGCTATGTTTTATCTGTGTAAGGAAGCAGAGCCTCACATGAAACCAGGCAGTACAGTTATTAATACAACTTCTGTCAATGCTTATAAACCCTCACCAGGTTTACTGGCCTATGCTGCTACAAAAGGGGCAATTCAAAACTTTACTGCAAGTTTAGGACAACTGTGGGCAGAAAAAGGCATACGTGTTAACTGTGTAGCTCCGGGGCCTATATGGACGCCCCTTATTCCCTCTACCATGCCTCCTGAAAAGGTTAAGTCATTTGGCCAGGACGTTCCGCTTAAACGGGCCGGACAACCTGCTGAACTTGCACCTGTTTATGTATTGCTTGCTTCACAGGATTCAAGTTATATGACCTCCTCAACGGTACAGGTAACCGGTGGTACACCAACTATTTAAATCTAATGTTTTAAAGCTTTCAATTAAGTTCTTAATTAAAGCTTTACACTACTTAACAGCCTGATAACCCTTCTGCTAATTATAGCAGGAGGGTCTCCGGCAAAAGGCTTACAAATCAGAGATTAAAGCTACAGGAAAATGAAAGGTACGCTCTGTTAAAATAACTATAGTAAATACAGGGTATGTAAAACAAAAAGGTTTATAGCATCACTGCCGCGATGTGAATAGTTACGTGTATGAATATTAGTTTTAGAAACGTCGCCCTACCAGCAGTTTAAATATTGATTGATTAGAATTGGGTGTTAATCCAAAAAGAAAACCGGTTTGTAACTCCCATTGAGGGTAGGCCAGCAAATCGAACATGGGGCCTAGCAAATGTTCCTGCTGTTTTACCGGCAAAAATTTATTGAAATTCCCGAAATCAGTATAATATTCAAAACCTAAACCTGCTTTCTGGTTTAAATTATATAGCCCCTTAAACTGCGGTGTAAATCCCCAGTGTTTTTCAGGGCCTGAGACAACAAAATCGATGTTTGGATTGAATGAAGCGTAAACATTACCAAAGGTTTTATCAATAATTGGACGAATCTCTCCCTGCCAGTAAAAGGGAATAAAAATGTTATTGCGAAAGCGGCCAAACTCTGCCGATAAACTTGTACCAAAAGGCAATTGCCAGCTTGCGGGCGCAGTAACTCTTGGTCTTATTTGATTTCCAAGGTATTAGTACTTGCCGTCGGGCGATAAAGCAACAAATGTATAAAAACCTATTTCAAAATTCTTAGCTAGCCCATGCGTTATTTCTAACGTGTGATTTATCCACCTTGCAGACTTTGGATCTGCCAAATCTTTCGGTCCGTTGAAGGTATAATTGTTATGAAGTTCTGCGATCGTTTTCTTCTCTGTTACTGTAGGAGAAGCATATACCTGTATCTCATTATCTGCCTGGGCAAAAGAATTAAAGACAATACAGAGGCTTATGGAAAGCAGAAAAACGGGTTTGAGTTTCAAAGGGGAACTTTTAACAAAAATAAGAAAAGGTTTGGCAAGCACCTTTTTTTGTATTGTTTGTAAATGGAAATTCAGCCTTTGCTAATGGCAATGAGGTCTAGGTGTGGGATTACGATGCTTAATATTATCCAATTCAGTTAGGGAGATAAAACCTTGGGTCTCATAACAAAATATCTTCTTACTAAAAAACTTATAGAGTACCAAGCCTCACACTTTAAAAAACACTGACAAATTAAATGGCTGCAATGAGAACATGCCCAGGGTTAAGAAGAGTATCCTCATCGCAATAAAACACTCGTACCTTTTCTTAAATAAGTACGTCCGTCTACACCTACCACTTCTACCATCCAGACAACAGTTTGTGTTTGTTGCCCTACACCTTTAAAAGTACCGTTCCAGCCCGGCTTGTCCGTTGCAGTTTCGAACAACAATTGTCCCCAACGATTGTATACTCTAAAGAAACGCACCTCTTTTACTCCCATAAGTAGTGGTCGTAAGTAATCATTTTTTCCATCATTGTTTGGTGTAAAAGCACTTGGTACAAAAACCTCAACATTTTTAACCGTTTTAACCAGTTGTGTATCTACCGTTACACACCCAGAGCTTGTTTCTATTACAATAGTGTATAATTGTTCGGAAGCACCTTCAAATACAGGGTTATAACTTCTACGGCTATCTAAACCTGTACTAGGTCTCCATAAGATCTCCTCGCCAAATTGCCTGGCCTGTAGAGGAAGTGGTAAATCAATAATGGCGTATTGAACGGGATAATTAATTCCGGGTTCCGGTTTGTCAATTACAATGGTTTGTGTTACGGTATGTAAGGGTGAAGGGCATTGAGTAGTATTAACAGATAAACTTATAGAATGAGTTCCGGGAACGGAATAAGTCGGTATCGGCGGGTTACGAAGAGTTGAAACTTCTTCACCATCAATATTCCACGTATAATTAACCGGGGAACTACCGGTGTCAATAGTGTTGTTAACAATCGGTAACGGACTATTGATGCAACCAGGTTTAACGCTAAAATTGGCAACGGCATTTTGATAAACCTCTACCGGTATCATACTGCTGTCAGCACACGCGGGATTACTGCTTACGATCATTTTAACATTATAGTTACCTGAGCTGTCGTAAATGTGTGTAATATCCTTAGTCGTCGCTTCCGAACCGTCGCCCAATATCCACTTGTAATTCATAGTACCTAATTCATTGGTACTAAAATTGGTAAAAACAAAGCTATTACCCACGAGGCATTGGTTAGTGTTGCCTCCTGAAAACCGGGCGACAGGCTTAGAAGAAATATTTATTAGTTCGCTGCGCGTAGTTATGCTGCAACCATGCTTATTAAAAATGGATGCATGGTATGACCCGCTTTCCGTAACCCTATATCTGGTTTGATGAGCTTCATTAATGGGAATATTATCTTTGTACCATTGAATACTATCGGCAGGTTGAACGCTTAACACGGCACTATCATTACTTCCTACACAATAATTTGCTTTACCAATTAACTGCAACGAGGTATCTATAATATCGGCCTCTACTGTAACCGTGTCTGTATTTGCACAACCGCCGCCCCTGCTTTTTGTTGTAACGATATAGGTAGTTGTTCTGGTTGGATAAACAAATGGATTGGCGATATCAGGATTACTCAGGCTTGTGGTTGGGCTCCATTTATATACTAAGCCAGGTTTAGGAAGCGCGCCAATCTGTACAGGGCTATGATTACATGAAACAACATCAGCTCCGGCATTGGCAGTTACAATTAGATTATCATTTAATTTGGTGAATAAAGTTTGAGGGCAGCCATAGCCATTATAAGGCTGAAGTTTAACAGCAAGGATAGTTCCGGGAGACGGTAGTGGAGATAATTTAAGAACCTGGTCTTTACCTAATACCGTCGTAACGGTATTATCATACCATGTATAACTCTGGTAGCCATAAGGAGCTATTATATTTACCGCCGTATCATCAGGACAATAAGCAGATCCTGTAAAATTACCGCTGCATTCGGAGTTAACATCTATATAAGCGTAACCAAAATGTCTTCTGAAAGTGCAATCTGCTGTTTTAAATAAAAGCCTGATTGTTTTACCTGCATTGCCGTCTAAATTAATGGAAACAGCTGTCCAGTCTTTGTACCATACGGGAGTATTGGTTCTGGGGGTTGGCGACAATTTAAAGCCTGGCAGAGCAGTACCATAAGGACGAAAAGCAAACGAAGCACAACTGATATTTGAATTATCAGTAACGTTCGTAATTTCAATCTCCATCCTGGGTTGTTCATATTCCTCGTGATTTGGATCCTGGAATACAACGGCGTAATTATAAATAAGGGTGTAAGTATTTTCATTGGCCGGGATGGTAAATTCGTATGCAATCCCTTCCGCCTCTCCTCCACCTCTGTCATTTCCTAACCTTATTGAATGTCCGCTGCCGTTAGGGCAATTTATCGGAAAACCTCCGAAGGGATCTGTTGCACCGGAAGCGCTGGCTGAATACATGGTGTGGTAATCAAAAGCCGGCCCGCCTGAAGGGAAGAGAGAAATTGCGTTCTGACCACCCACCGCCTCGACATATCCAGTATAACAGATCCAGTTATTGAAAGTTCCTGATTCGAAATCAATGTTTGCAGGACAGCTTTGGGCGTTCACAGCAAAACGATTTAAACATAATAACAGATTGAACCCGATTAACAGAGTTCTAAACCGGTATAATGTAGCTTTCTTTTTATAACAGGCAGAATTTCGCACCTAAATGATTGTAACCCTAAAGATAATGCTTTGATAATCTTGATTATTTAAAAGGAAATAAAATGCCTGAAATAATGAATAGGAAGCAAGGAAGGTTAACTGCTATCCACAAATACAACACGATTTGTATTTTACTTCGAATTGCTTCCCTAAAAAAGTTACTGTTTGTTAAAACCATAAGAGACAGACTTTTAAACCAACACTCCTTTAGCAAGCAATGGTGAAGGAGCTGGTTTTATGGTACTTCCTTTAAAATATAAAATTTCCAATAGCATTGGCCACGTCTATTATTGCTTCTTCTCCAGCTACTGCTGAATAAAGGTCTTTAGGGTTTACAAAATTATTTTCAATCGATGCAAATAACTAAAGCGTGGAACTTTGTAAGCGGAGAAAATCGTAAATCCTTGACATCTTAAAAACCCGGTTATGGGAATAGGAGTTGCTAAAAAAAACTCAGCGATAAAATAAATTCTTTCTACTTTCATCAAGCGCTATAAAAAATACTATATAAACCCGATAGAATCGCCTGACCGAGCCCTCCGGCTTGAGCTTTGATATGAGGTTGATAAGAACAGAGTACCTAATCCAAAACTTATTAATAATAATAAGAATCAGGGAAGATAAAATTGCTTTAAAATAAAAAAAATCCGTTATAAGTATGGAGTATTATACAATTGATGATTTTATATCTGTGAAAAAATATGACGGTCACCTGCATTTGAATACTTATGAGGAGAGCTTTGTAGAGCAATCAGAAGAGGAGAACTTTTGTTTGATAACTATAAATGTTGATGTTTCTTCCGGTTTTCCAACCATAAAAGAACAACAAGACTTTGCTGTTCAGCAATCAAAAAAATTTCCTGGCAGTGTATATTATGCATCTGCCTTTTCTGTAAAAAACTTCAATGATGATAACTGGCTCCGGGAAACTATTGCCGGTTTAAAAAACTCTTTTTCTGCCGGAGCAATAGCAGTTAAAGTATGGAAAAATATAGGGATGGAGCTGAAAGACAACAATGGTAATTTTGTTATGATTGATAATCCCGGGTTTGACCCGATATTCGATTTATTGATTGAAAATAATATTCCTTTAATCGGCCATCTTGGTGAGCCTAAAAACTGTTGGTTGCCAATAGAAAAAATGACTGTAAAAGGGGATGTAGATTATTTTAGTGCCCACCCCGAATACCACATGTATTTACATCCTGAATATCCCTCCTATGAAGAGCAGATAAATGCCCGGGACCGAATGCTTCAAAAACATCCGGATCTGCAATTTATAGGTGCACATTTAGGAAGTTTGGAATGGAGTATAGATGAAGTGGCAAAACGCCTTGACCGGTTTCCTAATATGGCTGTCGATACGGCTGAAAGAATATCTCACTTACAGCTTCAGGCAATAACGGATTGGCAAAAAGTACATGATTTCTTTATCAAATACCACGACAGAATTATATATGGAACCGATATAATAGTAGATGGAACAAAAGAACCTGCAGAAATGAAAAAGCATGCACACGACATCAGAATGCGTTCATTGGAAATTTTTTACAACTGATGAAACGATGCGTGTACCAAAAGTTGATGGCGAGTTCAAAGGACTAAAGCTGTCTTGTGAGGTGGTTAATAAGCTATATTGTAAAAATGCCGAAAAATGGTTTCCGGGAATTAGACAATTGAACCACTAAGAGACCAGGAAAACGAACCGCACAAAGTCTTTATGAATTTAGTGCCTTTGTACCTTTGTGGTTCAAAATAACTTTTTGAACAGCTATAATTTAAAAAATATTTTCTTCTTATTCAGGTAATAGCATAAGTACCACTCCAATATAAAAACAATTATACAACTTATGGTTGCGCCAACCATAAGAGGGACATTGGCGAGGTTCAATAATTCACTGCATAGAATTTCTATATATCCATTTAACCACTTGTCACCTATAAAAATAAAAAAGAGATAAATGAATATCGAATTCATACCAACAATAGTGAAGAACTTCAAATAGTTTTGGTTCTTAAGTACATCAATCCATTGATAGCAAAGAGCCAAAACAATAAGGGTTATACCGCCTGTTACCAAAACAAAAGAACTGGTAGAAATCCATTTTAGCATAGGTGTAATACCTGTAAGATCAAGTGCAAGTCCTGTTAATATAGTAAGTAAGCCAAACGATACGAGGTGCCTAAACTTTTGATTGGCACTTTTATTAGAAAACAATAGTTGGCCTGCCATCAATCCCCAGGTGGTATGCGCTCCGCTTGTAATAAAATTTATAAAGTTGGTCTTATGTTGTTTGTCTAAGTTAATTCCCAAACTTTTATTAATATAACTTCCGAAATTATGGAACTCAACGAAAGGCTGATCAAATCCGGGGATATGGATGAAACGAAATAAAATTTCAGGAATCAAAAGGCAAAGTAGAGTTACGGTTAACTGCACCCAAACAGGCTTATTGATAACAGAGAAAGCAATCAACGTAGTAAATGCCAGTTGCGTAAGTACATTACTCAATTGAAAGTTGAGATGCTGATCTCGTACCGAATAAATCAGGATACCCCAGAAAAGCAGCCAAAAACTTCTTTTAAGCACCTTCAAAAAAGATTGCTTCCGCGAATAACCTGACTGTTGTTGCTTTTTATAAGAAAAGGCCATAGCTGTTCCTGCCAGCGTCATAAACGCAGGTAATATTATATCCCAAAAAGTTAAACCATGCCATTCGGAATGTTCAAATTGAATGGAAAGCATGTGGGTAAAAGAGCTGGGAGATGCGTTATATAATTTGACAAAAAAACCAGTTTCACCAATCATCAAAGTCACCATGATTAATCCACGTAAGAAGTCAAGTGATAATAGCCGTTCGATAGCATGCCCTGTAGTTGAGCTTTTAGTCATTTTATCATCTTTCATTGAAACATTGACTCCTGAACTTTTATTTGTATACCTGGTTTCAAACCGCTGTAGTTTATAATTTGAAGAATATTTTTTAAGACTTACATAAGTGTAAAAATGATGGAGTGGAAATGAACTAATCCTTTTTTAATATAGAAAAGATGTAACGTAGCTTTTAATATAAAACGGATTTAATTGAGATTCATAGATTTATTCTGCCAGTAATAAGAAGCTGAATTTAAACTAACAAGTTCTGTAAATAAAACTCAATAAAATTCTCTTTACAATTTTACAAAATAGTATTGATATATCTATTATACTTAGAAAATAAATTGAGAGTAAAGATGCCATGAAAAGATACAGTACAAGGGAGGACGCAACAATGTTTGAAGGAACAAAAGCCTGTAAAAAAGCCCCAATAACATCAGGGCTTTTGAGAATGTATACCTGAATAAATTATCACGAATTATTTAGAAAAATACTGTAAAACTTGCTCTCGCAAAGAATGGTGTGCCAGGTGTAAAATGAATTTCTGATACCGGTGCTGGTTCGTTTTGTAACCTGCTTTCTGTATCAAATTGAGTTTCTTTCCACTTTACATCAAATAGGTTTTGAATTGCTAATCCTGCTTCCCATCTTTTCTTTGTATAGTTGATAGCTGCATCTGTTACAAAGTATCCTTTTGCCACTACTGAATTATCCTCATTTGCTGGTCTAGCGTCCATAAAACGATAACGCAGACTGCCATTCCATCCATATTGTCTTCTGTAAGTAAATCCGCCTACACTCGAAAAGCGTGGTGACAATGGCAAATAACTTTCAGCTTTGGCAACATCTATTGCTCTTGGATTGGCAAGGCTTATATCAACATCAGCAAACAGGTTTTTTATTACTTCATATCGTGCCGAAATATCAATTCCTATTCTTCTTGTTTGTCCTCCCGGTTCTACTACACCTTCATCGCCAACGTAAATAAACTCCTGGTCAAGCCACAAATACCATAAAGCTGATTGGAACACCAATTTCTTACCCACTTTAAAAATTCCGCCTAAATCTGTCCCATAAGCCGGAGGTAAAACTTTTCTTCCATTCTGTTGTACCGCTACTCTTGTATCATTGCTATGAAAACCTCTGCCGTTGTACAAATACAGTTGTACGTTATCGTTAACCTTAAAATTGAAATTAAGTTTTGGGCTTACAAGGGTTGAATTTGATTTTAGAAGCTGTGATGCTAACTTATCGTTGTACCGGTTTGTAAAATAATCAGCTCTTAATCCTCCGGTAATATCCAGGTTTTTAGAGACTGAAAATTTTTGTGCCCAAAACACCCCAATATTTAGTTCATTAATATCACCAAGCATTATCTCTTTTGTAATGAAACTCCTGTTTTTGGTTCGCGTTAGTTCAACGTCGTTATTATCATCATAACGCACCTGAACACCTGCCTTTGTTTGAGTTTTGAGGTTTCCCAATAAATAATCATTTTGATATGAACCATTATAACCTGCCATATTCCTGTTTTCACTTTGACGTATCTGGTCGCCATTTACCGGGTCTTCTTTAAAAAAGGTAAAGTTGGAGTATAGCCTGAATTTGTTTTTTGTATAATAAACCTGGTTGCGTATAACCGCTCCATTATTTAAATTGGTATGCAATTCTATATTAGCATTGTAACGTGATGTTTCACCACCTTCGGTGTTATCAATAGCCCCATAAAATCCTATGCTACCATTTTCAACTGCCCTGTCAGGTATTTGACCTGAAGCATTCCACTTGCTGGTGAAACCTGTAGCAGTTGCAGTTATTGTACTTTTACTGCTGATACTTCCATGATATTTCAACATCCCATTAAAGCGATTAAAATTTTGCGGGCTTTCAAAAAAGCCTTTGGTAAAAGACGCTTCGCCGGCAAAAAATAAACTTTGGTTTCTTCTGTCTTGTTTTGATTTAATCAGGTTTATTCCTGTGATGCCGCGGAAGGTTCCAAATTGTCCACCCTCTGCTTTTACAAAACTATTTTCCAGGTAATCTTTTGTTTTAAATTCTACAAAACCTGCAGTGGTAAAGTTTCCTTTGTCGGCATAATATGGACCTTTATTGAAATTTATTTTTTCAATCAATTCAGGAATTACCCAGTGCAAATCTGCATAACCCTGGCCATGTGCATGACTTACCATATTAACGGGTATTCCGTCGACAGTCAGGTTTATATCTGTACCGTGGTCTATGTCGAAACCCCTGAGGAATATTTGTTCTGATTTTCCTCCACCGGCATGTTGACCAATAAATAATCCGGGAACCATTCTCAATACCTCCTGCGAATTATTAATGGGTCGCAGGTGAATATCCAAATCGCTTATGGTTTTGAAAATACCATTATTAGCTGATGCCAAAACTTTTACTTCATCCAGGCTCGACACTTTGGAATTTAGATAAATGATAGCTGAATTATTGGTAATGGTAAGTTTTGTGAGGTCTATGATTTTTGGCTCAAAACCTACTCTTGTAATATTTAATGCAGTAATTGATGCAGGCAGATTTTTAAAACTAATGAAACCATTTTCATCGGCTGAAGCATTATAGGCAGAATTCTCACTTTGTGCAAAAGCATCTGGTACAGGTATTTTTGATGCGGCATTCACAACATAAATGCCTTTAATATTTTGTTGAGAATATGCGAGGTTACTTAATAGTAAAAATAAACTTAATACCAATAAGTAATTGATTTGTTTAATAAAAATAAACATATAAAGAGTAATTTTTATAGTATGAATAATTGAGAATACTTAATAGTAAGTGCATGTAAACTCACTATTAGCTAATAAATGAAATAACACAGGAAGAATTACTAATTGTATAATAACTTTTGCAATTACTTTTAGCAATGCCTTCGTGCTTCTTTACGATTTTCTTCAGCCTTATGTAACTAAATGTTTTGATTAGAGATGATCTGTTTAAGGAAGAAAAAATCATTAAGCCTTTGGTGGCGGATAATCAGTCTCAGTATTAGAATCAGGAATGTAAATAGAAGAGGATGGATAATAATTTTTGAGAATTACGCTCATTGAAAAAGCATATCTGCTATTAGAAGAAATTATGTGCGGAGATGCAGATACTTCAAATTTATTAGTTCCGTTTGTATTTTCCTTTTCATTTTTATTTGCAACATCGCTCAACTCCTGGTCAACATGATAAACACCATTGTGCTGATGTACAACCTTGATGTGTTCATATTCCCAGCATAAATGTGCCATTTTATCAAAAAGAACAGGCCATACCGGGTTAAACATCAGTATAGAGTAAGAGAGTAAAACAAGGTATGTAAGTATTCTTTTCAAATTTTTTTGTGTTCAGCATGTTTGATAATTATCTCATTTATCTAATCTTTAGGAATTATAGAAAATTGAATTGTTCATGAAACGTCATGTATCAATAACCTTTGCATTTTAAGTACAGAAATAAGTATTTTTGTTTACAGTTTTTTCATGAAAATAGGAACGAGAGCAGTTGCTTAACGAGCAGAAAGTAATCTTCTAAATCATTCGTATAATTTTATATTAATAAAAATTTGAATTGTAAATTAAATTAAAGTATAACCTAACAATATACGCAGAAAAATAGCTTTTAGTTTAGATAATGTTAAAATTAATTTATTTACTGAAAACTAAATTTTATTTACTCAAAAGCTTCTTTATTTTTTCTGATTTTATAGCAATAACCATGTGAATGTATTCGAATGAGGCTGTCTCTTCAATTTCTTTAGTTTTCACAATGGAGTTGGTTTGTAAATCATACCTGGTTTCGACCAAAGGTTCATACACACCATAGCCAAAATACTTAGTGCCTAAGAAGTAGTAATGTTTTGATTTATTTTTTTTCTTTACGCAAATAACAGGGGAACCACTGCTCCCTGGAAGCATGTTTGCGTTTAAGCAAACCTCTTTTTTGCCTTTATGATCTGTATAGTATAGAGTAGAAAATGAGCAATGCAGCAAAATCGGACTTTGCGGCATCGGATATTCAACATGAGCAGGATAGGACAGAGCAATAGATTTTTCATCTAAAAAATCAAGTGAGTTTATTAATTTTTCTCCCGGCAAATTTTTCTCTGAGAATACTGTAAAATCTGATTGGCTCAATAATGTTTTTTGTATAAAACTAAGGTCTACCAAAGCCAGATCAGTAGTATCAGGTTCATTGATCGTTCCTTAAGAGCAGAATTGAAAAAGCGTAAATATTTTAAATTGCATTTGCGCTTTTATTAAAGTAATTTATTCAATTAAAATTACTTCTGTGAAGAAAGGTACTTCTGAAATTCTTTAATTTCTTTAGCGTCATCATTCGTCATATTCTGCGCCATTTTTTTTAATTCTGCATGATGCCCGTGAGCTATTTCAGCTTTTGACATTTTTATTGCATCTTCATGATGTGCCTGCATCATCATTGCATAATCTTTATCTGCATTACCGGTCATTTGTATGCCACTCATTTTTTCCGTTTCCATTTTCATTGCAGTTGAAAGATCATTCTCATCTCCATTAGAATGAGTGTGTGCTTTTTCTTTTTTATATTCCGGAGATGATGGATCGTGATGACTCATAAAAGATTTAAGTTGTTCAATTTCTGATTTATGGTCGGTTACCATGGTTTGCGCCATCTTTTTCATTTGTGCATCTGCGCCTTTAGACAATTCCATTTCACTCATGTCAACAGCACCCTGGTGATGCTCAATCATTAAAGCAGCAAAATCATTGTCAAAGTCTCCGGTTAATTTTATGCCATTCATTTTTTCTGTCATCGAAGACATAGGTTTCATCTGTCCTGCCTCCATTTTCTGGTTTGTTTTATTACTGTCTGTCATAGCAGTTGAATTGGTTGTTGTATCCTTTGTTTCGTTTGCAGTCGAACCATTGTTACAAGCGCTTAAACTACAGACTGTTGTTGCCAGTATCAGGACCAGCTTTGTTTGTTTTTTCATAATTTTTTGTTTTAAATAAGGTAAAATAAATTAATGGTCTAATATTCTATAAATGTGAAACTAAAGAGCACTACTATTAACGCTGCATCTTCCAACCTTGGATCTAAGATTAAAGCAAGATTAGTTTTTGAATTACAACTTTTAATTTGCAATAAAGACGAAAGCAGCAGTAAGACTAAGCCGCTTTGCATCTGCATCGTCCGGTTGATCAATATCATGGTCAGTTGCGAAGCGATTTTGCCCTTTAACCACCATCACAGTTACATAACCATCTGCATCGGTTTTTGGTCCTTGTTCATTACTGTTATTTTCGACCATCTGCCCTGCTAATGGCTTGCCATCCATTAATAGCTGAAGCTTAAGTTCAGAACCGGCCTTAGGTGTTCCGGCAAAACCTACAGGTACAAACTCGATACGTTGACCCAAAGGACGGGTCATCCATTTTTGCCAATTCAGAATGGTTTTAGAATACTTCAATGGATGTGATGGATCAGTGCCTTCAGGCATTTCTGATTTTCTGACATTCTTACTTTCCTTGCCCACTTTTACCCAATAACCATTGTCAAATTCCAAAGCGAACATGGCTGGGATACCACCCATAGTTTTGATAGTCACCCCTTCATTAGTTTCAGTCTTGTTGAATTTTACCGGCCTTTGGTTAGCATCCATCACTTTTAATGAGGTTACTTTTACCGGCTTATAAGGTTCTGGGGTTTTGTGCCCGTATAAAATTTTATACACAGGACCTGAACCTGGTTGCACCCATGCATCATGTGCAAGAACAGTAAGTACTAAACAAACCAAAAACCCTGAAGCTATTATTTTGATTGAATTACCAGAAAATTTCATTGTTTTTGTAATTGATAAGATGAAAAAAATAGTTTTATGTAAGTTAGTATCGCAGCGGGATTCTTACTCCAAATTGAAAATTAACAGGCGGTTGGGGGGCTGTGCGAAGTTTGCCTCCTGTAAAAAAGTAAACCTCATTGAGAGCACCATTACCGGGATAAAAACTACTCTCAGCAAAGACTCTTAAGTTTGCCCAACTGCGACGGCTATAGGAGAGTTTACCTGCTAATCTTTGAAATGCATCACTGCGAATGGTACCCGATGTATTAATGTTTTTACTCCCCACAAACTGATCGTAAAGTGATAATACAAAGTGGTCATTAGCTGACCGCGCGGCCCCAAAATCGTAATCAAATCCAATCGTGGCAGTATAGGAAGGAGTCTGGGTAACATATATTTCATCCGGTGCACCGTTGCGGATTTTAGCAGTTACATGGCTATAATTACCAAACACGCTTAAGCCGCCTCTCTCAATCAAACCGGCGCGAACCTCTGCTTCAATTCCGCTTCTGCGTGTGTTGCCAAAGTTGGTAAGATTGCCCAGAGGATCAGCCTGAATTTCGCCTGTCTGATCTGATAAGTACGCTGAAATCAACCCATGTAACCTACCCTCCGCATCATCTCCGCCGATACCTATTTCGTAGCTGGTAAGCTTAGATACGGAAAGCGAAGGATTGAATAAATTTTCTTCATAACCACTTGGCGCTTTGAAACCTTGCGCTGCATTCACAAAAACATTTACACCTGTAATTATTTTATAAGCCAATCCCACTTTTGGGCTAAACACCTGTGTGTTTGGCTTTAAACTTTTGTCAGGTATTTCACTATCGGTACTGCCTGTGGTTAAATTATATAATAACTTGTCGTAGCGTGCGCCGAGGGTAAACTTTAATCTTGGGGTTGCCTGTAACTGCATTTGTGCATATACGCCGGGAGTATAAGTTTTAATTTGCCTGTCCTGAGTTTGAACTATTTTTTGTCCATCTTTGGTTGAAAACCGGTTGTTGTCAATATCATCTGCTCTGAAATTCAAACCTACAGCATATAAAACCGGCATACGACCTAAAGTTTTGATAAGGGTATGACGCAAATCTGCCCCCGCCCACACTCTATTGTCCCGGTCCTGCCGTTGCGGCCCATCTATAGTATTGGTTCTAATGCGGATGAAGTCATGATGCTGTATATACAAGGTAACGCTGTTGAAATTAGCACTGTCGTTATCTTTATAATTAAACACAAGATTTTGCTGACGGGTACTTCCACCATCACTATTGCTAACTGATGACCTTTTACTAATAATTCCGGCCTCCACATCAGACCTTAAAATATAACCTGCGCTGTTGAAGTTTGATCCGTAGGCCTGTGCTCTGACAGATGCAATTCCCTTTCCTAATGGGAATGCATATTTAGCAAAACCATTAAGGTGTTTTTCGGAGTTGTTATTCCGGTAATCATCGTTATTATTAGCCTCCGCAGAAACATAACCGGACTGTTGATTTTTTCCAAAACCCACTGTGCCAAGTATCCGGGCGGAGCCATATAATCCACCCGATACAGTAATTGTGGAGGGCATTTTATCCATTGTTTCAAAAGCAATCGACCCACCTAAAGCATGATCGCCATAAAACGGACAGAAAGGTCCGCGGATAACTTCAAGGCGCTTAATATTCTCAGGGATAAGCATTCTAAGATCAACAAATCCATTGGTTTGAATGGATGAACCCTGGTTTTGCGGAACTCCATCAATGCTAAATGCCACATCGCGCGCATGTTCCGATACCGTATAACCTCGCATTTGAATTCCATACCCTACACCGCCCAATTGATAATTTGCCACAGCCACCCCTGCTAACGGTCTCAGCAGGTCGCCATAAGAGGTTATTGCTTGCCTTGCAACATAATCACGACCTAAAAGTGTTACGGAAGCAGGGCTTGCGGATGCTTCGGTAGAAACGGTAGTCTTACCGGTGAGCCTTACTCTGCTGGTTACTTCCACGTCCTGCAAACGCGTAGAGAGGAGAGAGTCAGACGAAACAGATTGGGAATTATTATTTTGCGTTTGCGCTTGAGTTAATGTTAGAGAGAATATAAGGGGGATAATCAGCAGCGTTAAGCGTAATAGAATTATAAGTATTGAACTTTTGTTCATATAGATTTAAATTTGTATAATAAAAAGTAATAAAAAAACAGGTTTATACATTGTATAAACACAATTACTATAACACGTAGTAATGAGACTGCCACTAACTACCTTGTTATTTTTTACAGAAGGACTCCGTAAACATGTAAATGAACATTATTATAAAAATTTGGGGGGAGGGCTTTGACTGAAAATATAAACTTCGGAGATATTATGAAGTGTAAACAAACAGTAATTTTTGTTTGCTTTATTTGAACGGAAAATAAAGCTTGATTTACCAACAGGAATATGAAGCGGAACTTCACTGACAGATTTTACTAAACTCTGATTTTTACTGTTATCATCTCTGCCAGTATCAGCCAATTGAGTTGCAAGGTGATTGCTTCCATATTTAGCGTGAACAGTGGCAATGTGAGCCATTTCATTAAAAGTATGAGAAAATGCGTCACTAATGATGGGAATTAATGGTTTTAGCATTACAGTTATGTAAAGCAACATCAAGTAGTATGCAACAGGAGACTTCAGAAGCTGTTAGTAAAGTGTTAAAGACTAAATTACGAAATAAAAACAATAGTGGTTTTAAAATTATAAATAAGATTTAGTTGCAAACAATTTAGTTGAGTTTTTATAGATTTTAGGAATTTTAGACATATTTGTTTCTAAACAAAAAAAACTCGCTGAACGGTCCAATAAAAAGCTATCAAAGCAATGATGATTGAAAGTGGATACACCACCTGTTTTCTATAATTTATCCGATTGCCCAACGGAAGTACAATAAGTAAAAATACAGCCAGAATAATTGAGATCTGACCTAGTTCTACACCAACATTAAACGAAAGTATGGACACAAGAAATTTATTTCTCGGGAGTCCGATCTCATTCAACGAACTCGCAAAACCCATCCCATGTATAAGACCAAACACAAATACAAGAAGAATTCGCCATGGTTTTAGTTCGGTTAACAGCAAATTTTCTACAGCAACAAACAAAATGGATAGAGCAATAATTGGCTCTACTACGGCACTGGGAGCTACTATCAAACTTTTCATACTCATGGCTAGTGTAATAGAATGAGCCACTGTAAAAGCAGTTGCCTGCCACAAAATAACTTTTATCTTATTGCTTAACAGGCAAAGACCTACAACAAATAATATATGATCAAACCCTTGGGGTAAAATATGAGTATATCCTAACTGTAGGTAAAACCATACAACATGTTCAGTTGGAGCTTTTTCAAGGGCATAATTAATAGTATGAGCAAACAAAGGTGTTGCAATTAAAATAAGAACTGCTAACGTTAAAAAAGCATAGAATTTTAAAGTTTTTGTTTGCAGCATCTGTAAATAAATTTGTATTACTAACGTAATTTCCACCTTGCATTGCACTTATAACTTAAGAGTTTAATAATACAAGATAGTTTGAAAAGGAAGATACTACTTTTTAAAAAATACGTTTAAGAAGCTAAAATAGTTTTGAAGATGCAAATGATATTAGCCAAAGTAAGTTTGTATAGTTAAATATTTTTTTTTCTGACTAAACTTTATCCTTAAATACTACTTGTTAAAATAACCGGAGTGATGCAATCGCAAACAGCAGTGTTGTGGTCATTATTACGATTGAAGTTGTAAATAAAAGGTGGCTGAGTATTGTTTAATGGTTTATTGAAATTATATAAGTAGTATACTTCTGCATAAGCACTTAATATAATTGGCTTCTTTTCTTCCTGTGCTTCTAATTCAATAGATAATACCAATGGAATTATTAAAAGAAAAACCTGCTTTGAAGATTGCATTGTAATATTTTCCCGTAAATCAAACATAAAAACAAATAGGCACTTGATTAATATTTTATTCAAGTCTCTTTAGTTTAATTGTAGTAATAGGTGCAACTATCAAAGGAAATTTCTCTACAATCACATTACTTGTATCGAGGCCAAAACTTTTCTCTTCCGAAAGGCTTGCTTCTTTTAGCCAGAAATGAAATTTCATGATTAGTTTTTCTGCAAATGGCAGCTCATTATCCTGGCTTAAAAACTTTTCCATTACTATAAACTGAAAGTCCCCTACAACATTATTTCTCTCAAGACTTTCGTAACGACTTGTAATATTTACTTCTTTGTTTGCTACAAGGTCTACTACTACTTTTCGGAATAATAAGTTTATTCTTGGCTGAACTCTAAAGCCCAACCTGAACTCCACTCTTATAATATCATTTGGAATAATGTGCTCTACTTTAAATTCGGTTGTATATGGGTCGTCTAAAGTATCTACATGAACAAACCAATAAATATCTGCTCTTTTAGGTTTTCTGTTTAAAATAGAATAGATGATTTTATGCTCCAACTCCCTCGGGTTATCGGCACTTGTTAAGTAAACAAGATGAGTAGCATACTTTGGTATTGTTCTGTCATTACTTAGTTCCTCTATTTGGGGTATATAATGATCTAGCCTTACAAATTCAATATAGCGGTTTTTAATTTTCCTTGCCCTGTACCATACAAACATAATAAGGAATAGTCCACCACCTACCAGTAATGTAACATATCCTCCATGGGGGAACTTGTCTAAGTTCGCTATTAAAAAAGATAATTCTATTGTTAAATAAGTAATCAAGAAAAGATAAATCCACAATGGTTTTGTTCTTTGTAATACTAAGAAATTTGCAAATAAAATTGTCGTTGCAATCATACACATTGTTATAGCTAAACCATAAGCTGCTTCCATATTGGTTGCCTTTCTGAAATAAAGGACAATTCCACAGCAGCCAATAAACAGTAAGGAATTAATTGCGGGTACGAACAATTGTCCTCTTGCTTCTGATGGATATTTAATTTTCATCTTAGGCCAAAGGTTTAATCGTATAGCTTCGCTTATTAAGGTAAACGAACCACTTATTAATGCCTGGCTCGCTATAATGGCTGCACTTGTAGCTATTATAATTCCGATAATAACAAACCATTCAGGCATTACACCGTAAAATGGATTAAAGCCTTCAGTAATCATTTTTTCAGTTATTACCCTCCCTTTATCATGAGATAATAACCATGCACCTTGCCCTAAATAATTAAGTATTAAAGCTGACTTTACGAACATCCAGGACACTCTGATATTCCCCCTGCCACAATGCCCTAAGTCTGAATACAAAGCCTCTGCACCAGTTGTACAAAGGAATACTGCACCTAATAACCAGAAGCCATGCGGATAGGTAGTTAGTAAGTTGAATGCATAGTAAGGATTGAAGGCTTTGAAGATATATAAGTATTCTAATAAATGAGCAACACCTAAAACGGCAAGCATTATAAACCACAAGGTCATGATTGGACCAAAGAATTTCCCTATTGATGCCGTACCAAATTGTTGCAAAAAGAACAATGCAGCAATAATCCCTAAAACAATACGTACAATAGTATTATCTGAAATTGAAGCAAGGGCAGGTATATTTCTTAAACCTTCAACTGCAGAAGTAACCGATATGGGTGGTGTAATCATACCATCTGCCAATAAGGCTGCGCCTCCTATCATCGCTGCAAATACTAACCATCTACGCCTTCTTCTTACTAAAGCAAAGAGTGAAAATATACCTCCTTCACCACGGTTATCTGCTTTAAGAGTAAGTATTACATATTTGATTGTTGTTTGCAGTGTTAGTGTCCAGATAATGCATGATAAAGAACCTAAGATTAACTTATCAGTTACTTCCCTGTCTTTAAGAATTGCATTTAAAACGTATAAAGGCGAAGTTCCTATGTCTCCATATATAATACCAAGTGCTATCAGTAAACCTGCTGCTGTTACTTTATTTATATGCTTGCTCACTTTATTTTTTTAATGCTTAATGTTTAATTATTAATCTAAGTTTCAATGAAACTGAATACACCAAAGCAATAGTTATTAGCCATGCAATTACTACAACAACTATATCTGACAAAGTCCAATTTGAATCTTCTTTTTCTGTTTTCATAATTATGTACTTTGTTGTTGGTATGATTAAATTTTTGCAACAAAACGATAACCTACACCAGTTTCCGTAATTATGTGATTTGGTCTGTTGGGGTCATTCTCTATCTTCTTCCTTAGTTGTGCTATATAAACCCGGAGGTATTGCGATTGGTTAATATAACCTGGACCCCAGACTTGTTTTAGGATGTATTGATGTGTCATAACTTTTCCTTCATTCTTTGCAAATAAGATTAACAATGTATATTCCGTAGCTGTTAGCTTGACAACTTCACCATTCTTTTTTACAGTTCTTGTTGCTAAATCAATCTGAAGGTCATTGTAATCAATAACAGGACTGTCATCATCATTGGTTCGGCTACGAAGAACTGAACGAATACGTGCTAATAATTCACCGGTCCTGAAAGGTTTAACCAAATAATCATTTGCTTCATTGTCTAATGCCTTCACTATGTCTTCCTCGTTGTTTTGAACAGATATAATAATAACAGGTTTTGTGTACCACTCTCTAAGTTTCTTTAGAACTAAATGGCCATCTTCATCAGGTAATCCCAAATCAAGTAATATCAGATCAGGTGGGTGATTTGCAGCGGTTATTAATCCGTCTTTGGCTGTCGATGCTTCAGTTACCACATAGTCATTTGACTGCAACGTTATTTGAAGCAACTTCCTGATTTGAACCTCATCATCTATTATCAATATTTGGGCGCTATTCATTTTTCAGTTCATTTAGATAAGAGGTTTCTGTTGGAATATTGATAGTGAATTTTGCACCGCCTGAGCTGCTGTTTTCTAAAGTAATTGTTCCGTTATGTGCTTCTGCAAATCCTTTTGCTATTGATAAGCCTAACCCTGTACCTCCTGTTTTTGAATATTTCAACCGGTAAAACTTTTCAAATACCTTTTCTCTTTCATCAGCCGGAAAGCCTTTCCCGTTATCTTCTACTATGATTATACAATGATTGTCTGCACAATCTGCTTTTATTATAATTGTTGAATTTGCCGGGGTATAAATGACAGCATTATTAATGAGGTTATAAACTACCTGTTCCATCAATCCTATGTCAAGTTTGAACAGCGGTAAGTTTTCTTTTATCTGTACATCTATTACATGTTCTTCCAAATGGTCCTCCACTCGTTTCATCGAGGCATAAATAAGTTCATTAACATAACACCAATCTTTTTTTGGCTGAATGAAGCCGCTTTCGAGCCTTGACATATTTAGCAGGTTTTCTACCTGTTGGTTTAGCCTCAAAGAGGCAAGTGAAATTTCTGAAAGCAGATTCATTTTATTTTCTTCGGATAGCTTATTTGCATTCATTTGCAGATTATCCGATGCACCGATTATTGTTGCTATCGGGGTTCGTAATTCGTGCGATAAGGAATTAAGAAGGGTATTATATAGCTTTAGTGTATTTGCTTTCTCTTCTTTTTTTCTTGCCACTTTTTGTATCTGCCTTATCTTATAAGTAAGTACAGCATGAACCATTGCTATAATAAAATACATTATGAGCAAGGAGAAATCTTCTGCCGAATGAACATGAAAAGTGAACCGTGGGGAAATAAAAAAGTAATTCCAGATTAAAGCACTTAGCAATGCTGCGATGAGTACAGGCAGAATATCAAAGAACAATGCAAGGATCGAAAGGGTAACAAGAAGTAAAAAAGCTACAACTTTGTAACCTATTATATCTGTTAGAAAATAACAGCCAATAGAAACTATCAGAACCACGGATACGCTGATGAGGTATTGATTTCTTGACCGGGTAGTATTTAATAAAAGATTAGACAGTTTTTATTGTTCCTTAATTCGCAGGCAAAGGTAGAGTCGATATATAAATAGAATATAAAAGGTTTGCGCTTCTATATAAAGATTTTATAAAGATTGGTATTTAGATATTTAGATATTCTGATTGCTGATGAGCCTTGCGGCAGCTATTAGTATCATGATAATTACCTGGACTTTATCACGGTCCCTATAGTGCCGGTAAGTTCAACAGCAGGAGCAGGGGGATAGTTTCAGCGAAGAATTTGTAAAGATTATACTGATTAAAAAACATAGAAAAAAGATTATCGACGAACTAATTTTTTGAAATAATGAAAAAGATAAAAGCATCTTTGGGAGAATGGGAGATAAAGAGTTAGTTTTTTCACATTTTTGACCATGCTGTAATAAAACCACTAATGGCAGTATTCCAAAAAGTACTTACTTTAAATAAACTATTCGTATCATTTTAAATTTACAGAAAAAAGATGAGTTAAATGGATAAAAAGGATTTATACAAATGGTGTAAAATACCGGTAGAACAACTGGTTAACCATCCTAACCTCAAGATACCTTTTAGATTAGTTGGAGATTCAAAGGAGATGGGGGAGGTGATGGCAAGAGATTTTGTAGAGGAGATTAAGGCTGCAAATGCAAGAAAAGGTACGATAAGAGCCATTGTGCCTTGTGGGCCAAAATGTTGGTATGCCCCGTTTAGCAGTATAGTCAACCAGGAAAAAGTTTCTCTTAAAAATCTTACTGTTTTTCATATGGACGAATGTCTGAACTGGGAAGGAAAGCTTCTTCCTAAAAATGATCCTTACAATTTCAGAACTTTCATGGAGAAATATTTCTATCGGGATATTTTACCTGAGCTCGCTGTTCCTGTTGAACAAAGATATTTTCCTGCTCCTGCATTAATTAACACCATTAAAGTTAAGATAGCACAAGCTGAAATTGACATAACACTTGGAGGCTGGGGACAGGATGGGCATATAGCCTACAATCAAACACGAAGACATCCCTTTAGCAAAATCACCATTGAACAATTGCGGAATTCTGAATTAAGGGTTCAGGACAATAACCTGGATACAATAATTGCACTTGGTCAAAGATCCTTTGGAGCAGCTTATCAGTTTGTGCCGCCAATGTCTGTTACCCTTGGTCTAAAAGAATGTCTATCTGCAAAAAAAGTGCGTCTCTATAGTGATACAGGAGCGTGGAAGCAAACAGCTTTGCGGGTTGCTCTTTTTTCAGAAGAAACAGTTGAATATCCGATAACACTATTGCAAACCCATCCTGATGCTTTGATCACTGCAACTTATGAAACTGCAACTCATCCAATTGCAGAAAATCCTGAATGGGAATTTGAAGGAGTGAACATATGATATACCTGAAACCTGTTAATAGCAGTAATTTACATTATACTCATATCGTTGGCACGGGCGGTATAGGTTCAGGTATTTTTTTTTTAATGAGGGACAACCACACCCTCGGAAGAAATGAGAGCAGGATGGCAAACCTTCTTCCCTGCAAAGACTTCTGTAAACAACATATTATTCTCCATTATATCTCTGTTTTATTAGGAGCAAAGACAGGTAATTTTCAATCGTTTCCTATTGGCAAAGTAGGAAATGATCGTATCGGAAAAGAGCTTATTGATATGATGAAAGAAGCCGGAATGAATACAAAATATATAAGCATTTCTTCTGGTAGCAGCACTCTCTTTAGCGTATGTTACCAGTATCCTGATAACACAGGAGGAAATATTACTACCGAAAACAGCGCCTGTAGTGAAGTTTGGCCTGAAGACATTTCTCAATTTTTTAAGGAAGAAAACCCGGAAGGAAGGCAAGAGATCATCTTAGCAACACCTGAAGTGCCATTAAATGCAAGGATAAAACTTTTGGAATATGGAAGACAACGACACAGTCTTAATGTGGCTTCAATTTTATCTTCTGAAGCAGATAAGTTTAAAAGTTTAGGAGGTTTTGAAATGGTTGATATTTTATCAATTAATATTGATGAGGCAAAAAGTATAGCACAAATTTTTGGTGAAACTTCAGAAAGCTTAACTATTATTGGTTCTTGTATAAGAACCCTCGTAAATATTAATCCGTCAATATCTATTCTAATTACTGATGGCCCTCGGGGTAGTTATTGTTATTATGAGAACAACCTGGAACGTACGCGGGTTCCATCGGTACAGGTAAGTTCAACAGCAGGAGCCGGGGATGCTTTTCTTGCAGGCACAATAACAGGACTTTGCTGTGGACTGCCGTTAACAAAAGGCGTAAGTGATAATTATTTTTCGGAGACGCCAATTAAAAGTGCGGTTGAACTTGGAACTTTGGTTGCATCTCTATCTGTTACATCCCGGGATACTATCCATCCAACAGCAGATGCAGAATTATTATTCAGGTTTGCAACACAAAATGCTGTTAGTTTCGGTGCAGACTTTTCAAAAATTTTTAAGGATTGCATTAATTAAAAACATGCAAAAAAGTTATTGGAATTGCTTCAAACTTCTTTAAAACTAATTCTTCAAAAGGTTATAATAAAAAAGAATAATTTCCAACAGAAAAATCAACTGAAGTATACAAATGAATATTACACCTATAAATGAAGTTATACCAGAAAGCAATATTGTTTTTTTCTCGCCTCATTATGATGATTTTTTGTTTATGCTCGGCGGGTATGTGAATGAATTGAAAAGAAATAATCTTTTAAGCACTAAAAATTTTCATATCAATATTATTTTTTCCAGAAGCAATTACCTGGCTGGTACAGGAAAAAATAATTTTGACAGTAGTTTAGAAAGAATAAAGCTTGCAACCGGTAAGCGTCTACTTGAAGACCAGGAATGCATTGATGCCCTTCTTGGAGAATTTAACTACCGGTACGAACTGACAGGAGAGGGTGAATGCTTTACAAGAGGCAAATCTATAGCTGATAGTGAAATGGAGTTTCCTCATGGCATGTTTGATGATTTTAATGAAAAAGATAAAAGCATCTTTGAGAGAATGAAAGAAAGAATTCGATATTGGTCAAAGTTCAATGACACAGCCCTGATTTTTCCTGTTGCATTTAAGGAACACATCGACCATTTTATAGTTAGAGAAGCTGCGATTGAAGTTGCGAAAGAAAGGGGTACTTCTGCCAGTGCTTCTTTTTATTTTCAGGAAGATAAACCTTATGGCGGAATAGCAACAGATATTGAAAAGATAAGGATTGATAATTTTATAAAGGAACATAAACTTCAAACTAGTTCATACCATTACGATCCTGAAAAAATGATAGATTTAGCTTTTACATACTACATCAGCCAGGTTGAGGAAGTATATAAAACCGGTATCAGAAACAGGGCCAAATTTTTACAGGACTCGTTGCATTCTGATTATCCCTGCGATAGACTACATTATTATAAGCCTGCTTAAATTACATCTAAAACCTCTTTAAAAAAACTAATAAAAACCATAAAAGTTTAGTCAGAAGCCTTTTTCTGGAAAAGAAGAGAGTGCACAAAGTGAGCAATCTCCTTTTTTACTGCCAATTTGACTTGACCAGGAAGATCACAAAAATGTCGAACTTATTTTTGTTTAATAATTTTTAAAATTTGTGCTTTGGATAATAAACTGCCCACTCTTAAAGAAATTGCCAAAAAACTTAATGTTTCTATTTCCACAGTTTCAAGGGCATTAAGTGATCATCCGAGAATTGGTCTTGGTACTAAAACCAGGGTTCAGGAGTTAGCTAAAGAGTTGAACTTCGAACCTAATCCTAAAGCTATATCATTTAAGCAGAAAAAGACTTTTGTTATTGGCGTTATACTTCCTGATATACATGAAGACTTTTTCTCTGAAGCGTTAAGTGGTATTGAAATAGTGGGGATAAAAAATGATTACACTATTTTATTTGGACAGAGTTATGATGACCAGGAAAAAGAAATTAAGGTGGTAGAAGCTATGAAGCATCAACGGGTCGATGGGCTTATCATTTCTTTATCCAAACAAACACATAAATACGAACATCTTGAGGTGCTTGAGAAATTCGGTATACCTGTAGTTTACTTTGACAGGGTGCCTCCTTTTAAAGCCAATAAAGTATATTGTGATTTGTACAAGGGAACTGTAGAACTGGTGTGGTGGCTATTCAGCAATGGTTATAAGCGTATCGCTTTTATAAATGGACCTGATAGGTTACAAGCGAGTAAAGAACGGCTAAATGGATACATAGAAGGTATATCGAAAAAAAAATTTAAAATAGATATGCAGTTAGTGGAAAAAACAGACCTGTCTAAAGACAGCACATACCACGCCATGAAAAATCTTCTTGCATTGAAAAAAAGGCCACAAGCCATTATAACTTTCAATGATTATGTACATATGGATGCCGTAAAGTATGCCCAGCAAGAAAATGTTCAGGTTAATAAAGAGATCGTTTTTGTAAGTTATGCTAACCTGCCCATTACCAGTTATATAGCTCATCCGCCATTAGCATCAATAGAGCAATATCCCTACAGACAGGGAGAAAAGGCAATGGAGCTTTTGATTAATATATTGAATAAAAAATCAGAGAATAAAAATTTGCCCAAAACATATTTTACTGAAGAAGTTCCGACAACATTGGTTAAGCTTTAAAGAAGGGGAATAATGTAGGTTCATTTTGAATTGCAACCTTTATTTTAAGTTGAGTTAAAGTATAATTATAAATTTAAACGCTACATTTTTCTATATTTTTAAGGGTTGCATAAGAAAGTTGCACCTCAGTTTAATCACAAGTTTTCATACAACCCTCGTTATGCCTTTCTCTGAAATTTCATTTCGCTTTTTACAGCCAGAATGCTATAAGCATTGAAGCTTATAGCATTCTTACACTTAGCAATGATACCCAAAACATCATTCTGTTTATATTCTCAGACAATATTTATAGAAATAAATTGAACAAACGATTGCGCATTATATATAGGATGAATTGAAGTAAGTTTGGGTGAGAGGTATATTAATAAAAGGAGGTGCTATTAATGAGGGAGCCATTAAAATGAAACGCTTATAGGGGAGTATTTTACAATACTTTGAAACTGTCCTCTGCATATAACAAACATGTGTTGTAAGTATAAATCAAACTGCTTTTAACGAACCTCTGGTTATAAAGCTCACGGTGATAAAGTCATTGCTGATATGTTTTTTTAGCTTAAATATTTTGGCAATTAATTATACCATCAGCTACATCACCTGATGTTAAGGGATGTGTTTCAATGAGGATAAAAGGCTTTTTAAACTTTTTCTTTTTGCTTGCCGCTCATATACAATAGATTTTCATTTTTAATTTCAAATACGTATAAATACCAGTATGAACTTTATCAAAACGCTACAGTGGTTGCTTCCATGATTTAGTTTTCGATTATTAATTCCATCAATCCTTTTGAAATAACATTACCTACTACCAGAAATAACATTTACCTATTTACGAATTACTTAAATTGATCATGATGAAAATAAGAAAACAACTGCAAGCAGTTTCTGCAATTCTTCTTTTTACGATTTTACTTTTATCTGCTATTCCGGTAACTGCTCAAAACAGTACAATTTCAGGAATTGTAAAAGATGAAAAAGGCCCGTTGTCGGATGCATCCGTCACTTTAAAATCAAATCCAAAAGTCGGAACAACAACTGATGTTAATGGCAGGTATAGTCTTACAGTTCCTGCAAACAGCGTTCTAGTCTTTAGTTTCAAAGGATATAAATCAATGGAGATGCCGGTTAAGGGCAGATCATCAGTTGATTTAGTATTACAAGCAGAAAATAATACATTAAACGATGTTGTTGTAGTCGGTTATACGTCTAAGCAAAGATCACAGATCTCAAGTTCGGTATCCATAGTGTCTGGCAAAGAACTGAACGACGTTACATCCAACAACCTTACAAATTTGTTACAGGGAAAAGCCCCGGGCGTTGTAGTTTCAAATTCTTCAGGAAATCCTAATGCAAACTCCAATATTGTCATCAGAGGATCAAGTTCCATTTCTGCAGGCGGTGAACCGCTAATGGTAGTGGATGGTATTATTGGTGGCAACGCCAACCCAACCGATGTAGAGTCTGTAACAGTGCTTAAAGATGCTTCTGCTACCGGCTTGTACGGCTCGCGGGCTGCAAACGGAGTGATCATTATCACAACCAAATCAGGAAGAGCAGGTAAAACCAGGGTTACTTTAAATGCCAGTACAGGCTTTAACAATGTATCAATGGGTAATTTCAAGGTGATGAATTCACAACAGTTATATGATTACCAGAAAACCTTTTTCAAACCTGAAGATTTTGCCAGGGAGCGGCCTGTTAGCCTGCTCTCTCAAAATACTAACTGGCATGACCTTACTTACAGAACAGGTATTACCAAAAATTATGAAGTGGCTGTTTCCGGGGGATCTGAAAAAACTCAATTTTACGTCTCGGGAAATTATTATAATGAAGAAGGCACCGTCAGACATACTGGTATTGAGCGTTTCAATCTCAGAACAAACCTTTCGCATAGAATAAATGAGAAATTAAAATTAAGTGTGAGAATTAATGGCAGCAACAGAATATTTGAAAACGAGGCTTCGGGAAATTATGGTGCCATCAGTGCTGCTGTACAAAATATGCCTTTCGATAATCCCTATAATGCCGATGGCTCCATTAAAATAGGTACTGAACCCGGCTGGGTTGGCAGGGAACAGGATAATTTCCTGCATGGCTGGCAATATAATTTTGACAAGGGCAAAGCGTTATCTATAGACGGCGATATTAACCTGGACTATTTCATCACCCGAAACTTAACCTTTTCTACCTATAACCGGGCCAGTTACAGAAACTCTAAAAATGAGTTGTATTATGATGTGCGGGCCAAAGCAGGCAAAGGTTTGGGCGAGTTAACCAACAGTTATAATTATAATAATAAACTAATTACCTCTAATAGGTTAAGCTTTGAAAAGAAATTTGGCAGCCACTCGCTGAGTGCAATTGCTGTTGCTGAAGCAGAAAAGAATTACAGTGATCAGAATACATTATTTGGTACGAAAATATCTGCGGGCTTACATGTAATGGAAGCCGCAGCCACTATTTTAAGGCCAACTGCCAGTCCGGGTTCCACAACAGAAAATGCCTTCACTAAAGGCCTGGTACAGGTTGACTACAATTTTAATAATCGTTATTTTGTTATTGGATCATTCATTAATGAATCTTCCTCCAGATTTGGTAAGAACAACCGTGCTGCTGACTTTTATACTTTTGGAACTTCCTGGATAATCAGTAACGAAGATTTCATGCAGAACCTTAAAACTTTTAGCCTGTTAAAGGTCAGGGCAAGCTATGGCTCAACCGGCAACGCTAACATAGGAGATTATCAATCTTTGGGATTATACAGTTATGCCTACCAATATGCAGGCAATCCTGCGGCAGTTCCTTTCCAGATACCAAACAATGATCTTACCTGGGAGAAAGCCAAATCGCTTGATTTCGGTTTGGATATCGGCTTATTCACCCGTATTTCACTTAACGTTGACTGGTACAATAAGACCACAAAAGGACTTTTATTAAACGTTCCCTTACCTACCACGAGTGGTTATTCATCGGTTATACAAAATGTTGGATCTGTGAAAAATACCGGTATTGAGCTGAATCTGACTACAAAGAATTTTTCCGGAAAAGATTTTCAATGGGAAACCAGGTTCAATATAGCTTTCAACAAAAACGAAGTATTGATTTTAAACAAGGGGAAAGATATTACAACGGGCGATATGCGAATTAGTGTCGGACATGACCTTTATACCTGGTACTTCAGAAAATGGGCAGGTGTTGATCCCCAAAACGGCGATCCATTATGGGAAACCGTTACCAGTGACGCAAGCGGAAACAAAGTGGTATCTACTACTAATAATTATAATCTTGCTACACTGCAATTCTCCGGCAAAGCTACCCCGGATTTTACGGGAGGTATTAACAATGTTATTAGTTTTAAAAGCATTACGCTTAGTGCTTTTGCCAATTTTGTAAGCGGAGGGTTGGTATACGATCAGAATTTTGCAGGTTCTGATGGAGCTTATCAAACCTATAACGAGGCAGTACTGCAAGACGGCCAGAAAAGATGGGAGAAACCTGGTGATATTGCCACCCACCCTAAATCTGTTTACGGAGGTAACCTCAATTCCAATAAACCATCTTCAAGATTCCTCCAGGATGGCAGTTATATCCGTTTGCGAAACATTACATTAGGCTATAATTTACCTGGCCGCTTTTTAAATAAAATGCATATTAATAATGCGAGAATCTTTGCAAGCGGTGATAACCTATGGACAGGTACAAAGTATTTGGGAATAGATCCCGAGGTTGCATTAAGTCCGGGTAATGGTGCCACCATTGGTAACTCCGGCAGTGCATATAAATACCCGATCAGCAAAAAATTGTTGTTTGGTATTAATTTAGAATTTTAAAAATTATAATCATGAAAACCATTAAAATAAAAAAGTTACTAATAGCTGTTGTTATACTTTCAGGTATTACAGCTTGTAATAAAGATCTTGAACCATATAATGCCAAATCAGACGATAATGCATTGAACACACTATCTGACCTGCAAACAGCAACATACGGTTCTTATGCCGGTTTAGTGAATGCAGATTATACACTGAACTTGTATTGGATGAGTCAATATCCTGATGATGATGTAGCTTTAAGCGGAACCACCAGCAACACTTTATATAATAATTATACTTATACCCATTTCCAGGGAATGGTAAATACCACTGCTTTCTGGCGGCAGTCGTATAAAGTCATTTATTCCGCAAACCGGATTATTGAAAAGATCAAAGATGGCGAGTCACCAAAACTTGATCAGCTCAAAGGTGAGAACTTGTTCCTTAGGGCCATGGTGCATTTTAACCTCGTACGTTTTTTCGGCCGGCCTTATCCACAGGGTCAGGGACAAAATCCTGGTATTGTAATAAAAGATAATACTTTAAATGATTTACCTAGCAGAAGTACTGTTAAAGAGGTATACGATTTTGTTATAGCTGACCTGCTTAAGGCAGAGACTCTCCTTAACGAAAACAAAAATTCCTCTTTTGCTTCAAAAGAAGTTGTTTATGCGCTTTTGTCGCGTATCTATTTATATGAAGAGGACAATGCCAATGCGATTGTGTATGCTGATAAGGTGATAAGTTCGAACCGTTACAAGTTGATGGAAACCGAGCCATATAAAAAATATTTTACGGTTGTGCCCGAGAGTAATCCGGAAACCATTTTTGCCATTCGCCATACTCCGGCTGATAACCGTTTTAAATCAGCTATTGGTAACCAGTTTTACAATGATCCTGTAACCCAATCCACAGGTTATGGTGAAAGCTATGTTTCTCAGGTATTTGTAGACCTGCAAGATCAGAACCCGCAGGATGTTCGCCATAGTTTTATCGAACCTCAGCGGGATGCAAATGGAAACATGCTAACGCGTGGTAATACACCTAAATATTTCATGAACAAATTTAACTGGCAGGAAGGCATAGCGAACCTGAGTTCACCAGTTTATCTGCGTCTTGCAGAGATGTACCTGAACAGGGCAGAGGCAAACGCTAAATTGGGCAATGACCAATTGGCACTTGATGATGTAAATTTAATCCGCACCCGCGCAGGCCTTACAGGTACAGCACAATATACTCTTGCTGATTTAAAAGGCAGAGCAAGCGTACTGGATGTAGTGCTGGAAGAACGCCGGCTTGAATTATTTTTTGAGGGCCACCGCTACTTCGACTTATTCAGAAACAATCGTCCAATGGTACGGGCTTATATAGGCTTTCACGGCACAGACCACTTTAACTTTACAGTTCTTCCAACAGATGCCAGGGTTATTTACTTTATTCCTGAAGATGAAACCATAGTTAATACAAATCTCATTCAGAATCCATAATTGCAGATAATTTCATTATTACAGTGCTTCCAATTTTGCTTCTGTGATAATGAAATTAAAGGAATTTTTCGTTATGCTTTTTAGGACCCGGACTGATCTGGATTGTTCGCTTTCGGATACCATAACTTTTAAAGCTTGTATTTGACTCTTGAAAATTCTTTGTCTGTAAAGAACAATATTTAATTCTTTTTTAAAGAGATAAATGAAACGCTAATGGTTTTAAAAATTAAACAGCAAATTATTATTTTACGCCTGTTGCTAAGTACAGTTACTTTTTTTGCTCTTTATCCAGCTTTACAGGCCCAAACTCCTGATCTTAAGCTGATGGATTGGCAACCGGTAAGCCAGCTCGTGGTAAAGCAAACGGAAGTTCTTAAACCTAAATACCCTGTAATTGACATACACGATCACCTCGGTCATCTGGAGAACACAGCACAATACCTTAAGGAGATGGATAAAGCAGGTATCTGGAAGTGTGTAAGTTTAGATGGCCGGTCTGCAAACGACTTCTATAAAGAACATTTAAAAACCTCTCAAAATATTTCAAAAGACCGGTTACTCGTTTTTTTTGCTCCTGACTGGTCAAAAATAGATGAGCCGGACTTTGGCAGGAAGGAAGCAGAAAGACTGGAAAATGCGGTTAAGATGGGTGTCACGGGAGTAAAGATTTTCAAAGTGCTTGGCTTAACGGCCAAAGATAAAAGCGGTAAAGTAATTCCGGTAGACGACCCTAGAATTGATCCTGTGTGGGCAAAATGCGGTGAATTAGGGATTCCGGTCGTAATACATGTAGCTGACCCAAAAGCTTTTTTTACTCCATTGGATCGTTTTAATGAACGTTATGACGAGTTAGCAAGCCATCCAGGCTGGTCATTTTATGGCGACCAGTTTCCTTCGATAGAAGAAATTATGGAACAGCGCAACAATGTTATTGCACGGCAGCCAAAAACCATTTTCATTGGTGCACACGTAGGTAATTTAGCTGAAGATTTAGCAAAGGTATCTAAGTGGCTCGATCAATACCCCAATTTTAATGTTGAGATATCTGCTAGGATCAGCGAGTTAGGTCGTCAACCTTACAGTGCGCGTAAGTTCCTGATAAAATACCAGGACCGGGTACTTTTTGGGTCAGACACACCTCCCAATGCCGAAGCATATCGTGTTTATTTTCGGTTCCTCGAAACCGGTGATGAGTATTTTGATCCCGCTTCCAGCCATCACCAACAGGGCAGGTGGATGATCTATGGGATGTATCTGCCGGATGAGGTATTGGAAAAAATTTATAATAAAAATGCTTTGAAGATATTAGCCATGAATAAGGCCAGCTTAAAGTAATTTAATAAAAAATATAAAAAGAGAAGTATGAGCAATAGCAACTTTGACAGGAGAAATTTCTTAAAATTCTCGTCAGCAGCAATGGGAAGTGTTGCTTTAGCAGGTTTGGGTTTACCAACCGAAGCCTTGGCGCAAGCTGCCAGTGACAAACCGGTAAGACTTGGGTTTATTGGCATCGGAGGCCGGGGTTCTTACCACCTGGATGTGGCATTGGGCATGGAAGGGGTAGAAGTGCCTGCCATTTGTGAACTGAAGCCTGAGCGTTTGTACTCTGCAAAAAGATGGATAGAAGAGTCTGGGCGACCAACACCAAAGTTATACGACCGCGGCCCAACTGATTTTAAACGCCTCTGTGCTGAGGAAAAACTCGATGCTGTTATTTGTTCAACTTCATGGGAATGGCATACACCAATTTGCCTTGCTGCCATGAAAAATGGCAAGCACGCTGTTTCCGAAGTTCCCATTATACTTACATTAGAAGAAGCATGGGAATTAGTGGAAACGTCTGAAAAAACAGGTAAATGGGCCACACTGGCATTAGAGCAGGCTATGCTTGAGTCAAAGGATGGTCTTACGTTATTAAACATGGTGCAAAGTGGACTATTAGGAGACATTTTGCAGGCAGAAGGTGGTTACGTTCACGATCTGCGTCTTGTAAAGTTTGATCCCGAACGCGAGCCCTGGCGCCTGGCCTATGATGTTACCCATAATGGAAACCTGTATCCTGATCATCCTATGAACAGGATCATGTCTTATACAGATATTAATCATGGAGACAAGCTTGATCATCTCGTTTCCATGAGTTCTAAAAGTGTAATGATAAACAAATATGCTGCTTTAAATTATGGTGCAGCTAATCCTTATGCCACTAAAAAAATGGCACAGGGTGACTGTAATACAACGTTGATACATACATCGAATGGAAAATTAATAACTCTTAATTATGACACCAATACACCTCATCCCAGGGAACTATTCCGGATACAGGGTACAAAAGGGGTATACCTGGGTGGAAGTGCATTAGAAGGTCCTAAAATTTATCTTGAAGGGATGAGCCCCAAAGAACATGAATGGGAACCGGCAGAAAAATATCTTGCTGAATTTCAGCATCCCTTGATTAAAAATTATAATCCTGCTCCCAGGAAGGAAGCAATCCGTGGTCATGGCGGTAATGGTACTAAACTTCCTTTAACCTGGCACTTACTGATCAAAGCTTTAAGAGAAGAGAAAATGCCTTATTTTGATGTATATGACTCAGTTACCAGCAGTGTTATTTTTCCTTTATCAAATCAATCTGTTGCCGCCAGGAGCAAAACTATTGATATTCCCGATTTCACAAAAGGAAAATGGAAAACCAGGAAGCCTTTGTCATTTAATTATGCGTAACGGGTAGCAGGATCTGCCAGATGAGATGTTTCATTCTATCGGAAAATAGAAATAACACATAAGGTATTAAAATTATTTTTTATGAAAATTTTTATGTTGCCAGCCTTTGTTTTCCAATTAAGCAGCCGACAGACTGTGCAAAAACTTAATTATTTTATTTATCAGGAATCTTTTGGATAAGTATTGTTGTCTATATAAACTATGAGCGTACAAAAAGGCATATCACGGGAACAAATGTGGATGATTA
>JAABUN010001206.1_pt1 | contig 59801 bp, 45 predicted proteins | sample 5559311 | NCBI WGS metagenome assembly JAABUN01 (sample SAMN10711877, study PRJNA513370) | rock metagenome | isolation source: Antarctica rocks | place: Antarctica: Victoria Land, Siegfried Peak sud
AGATGGTGATGCCGGGAGACAACGTGCAGATGGGGGTGGAGCTGATCACGCCGGTGGCGATCGAGGAGGGCTTGCGGTTCGCGATTCGCGAGGGCGGACGGACGGTCGGGGCCGGCGCGGTCACCAGGATCACCACCTAACGAACGAGGTTTGACGGCGGCGCGCGGAAAGGTACCGCGCCGCCACCAGGCGGCGGCCGATCAGCCTCATGGCTGTCGGTGTCGCAAGAGGGATGTAGTACAATGGCAAGGAAGTCGAGGGCAGATCGACCGGTCGTGACGCTCGAATGCACAGTATGCCGGGAGCGGAACTACACGACCGAGAAAAACCGCCGCAACGATCCAGCACGTCTCGAGCTGAAGAAGTTTTGTACACGTTGCCGGAGTCATCAGCTTCACCGGGAAACACGGTAACCGACCGTTTCTCTGAAGTGCGCATAGGGTCGTAGCTCAATTGGTAGAGCAACGGTCTCCAAAACCGTAGGTTGCGGGTTCGATTCCTGCCGGCCCTGCCCGGTTGTCCTGTGCGAGACGAATTGGGGCGGAGCAAAGCTGCCCGCCCCTTTTTCTTGCATCCACTTGTGCACTGGTTACCGCGAAGCGCGGAACGAGTGCGGCGTCATCTCCTGGTAGCGTGTGGTGGCGATTTTCCTTTGTGAAGGATCGGAATCTTGAGCACTCAACGTCGTTCGGCGACCAAGCGGAAGCAATCGGGGAAGCGCTCTGGTCGATCCGCGCAGCCTGTGCCGAAAACCGTTCAGACTTCATCGCCGGTGAGATCGTCTGCGACGGCGGTCACTCGTGAGCGATCGCTGGGAACCACGGTTCCTCGGGAGCGATCGCCAGGAACCACGGTCACGTATCGACCCCGCGAAGCGCCCGAAGTGGTCACGAACGATGCGGTAGCCGCGTCGCCACCGACCAGAGGTAGCGGATCGACGCCAACGGCGGCTGTGGTCAAGGACGCTCGAAAGGAACGCTCCGAAGCCCGTCGCAAACCCGCAATCGAAGCGGCACAGACAGCGGCACAGCCCAGGAAGAAGCTGATTGATCTCGACCGGTTCAAGGTAGCCCGTGGGCGTGCGGATCCTCCGCCGCCAATTGCGCCTGGAGGCCGCCGGAAGGCCCGAGCCGAAGCGGAGCAACCGAAGGGCAGGACGCTCGTCAACACCGATCGCTTTGACGGCGTGCGGCAGTTCAGCCGTGATACCTGGTCGGAGATCAAGAAGGTGAACTGGCCCGACCGCGAAACGACACGCAACCTTACTTTGGTGGTGATTGCTGTTTCCGCGATCCTTGGCGTCATGCTGGGCGGGATCGACTACGTATTGTTCCAGTTGTTCGAAGCACTGCCGTAAGGCACAGTCCAGGCCTCGGGTCAGAAGGAGGTTCCCATGGCGCGCCCCACCTTGCGCGAGCGGCTTGCCGCGAAGAGAGCTGCCGAAGCGGGTGAATCGGCGTCGACAGATGAAGGGCAATGGTATGTTCTTCACACCTATTCCGGTTATGAGAACAAGGTCAAGAAGACGATCGAGAGCCGCGTAGAGGCGCTGGACTTGAGTGACCGCGTGTTCGAGATCGTTGTGCCGACCCAGGAAGAGATCGAGATACGCCAGGGGCAGCGGCACAACGTGCAAAAGAAGGTTTTCCCCGGCTATGTGCTCGTCCGCATGGGCATGGACGAAGATACTTGGTATCAGCTCCGGAATACTCCTGGCGTGACCGGATTCGTGAGCTCCAACAACAAGCCCGTGCAACTTACGGAGGAAGAGGCCCAAGGCGTGCTCAAGGGCATGACCGCCGAAGCTCCGAAGGTCAAGATCTCCTTTGCGTTGGGAGATGCCGTACGGATTATCGATGGCCCATTCGCGGATTTTCGTGGAGAGATCGATGAGATCAACAACGAGAAGGGCAAGATCAAGGTGCTCGTGTCCTTCTTTGGGCGGGAAACACCCGTAGAGCTGGACTTCCTCCAGGCCGAACGCGAGCTGTAACCGGTTCCGCGACAGGGTGCGGAGCGGTTCGCCGGGTTATGCGCGTTTAGATCATTTTGTCGAAAGGATGAATCGTTGGCCAAGAAGATCCGTGCCTATGTGAAACTTCAGATTCCCGCCGGAAAGGCAACCCCGGCGCCCCCGATCGGGCCCGCGCTCGGTCAGCATGGGGTGGCGATCATGAACTTTTGCAAGGAGTACAACGAGCGCACCCAATCACAGGCGGGGCAGATCATCCCGGTGGTGATAACGATCTACGAGGATCGTTCGTTCACCTTCGTGACGAAGACGCCGCCAGCGGCGGATCTGCTGCGAAAGGCCGCCGGAATCGACAAGGGTTCGGGCAGCCCTCGAGCCACCAAGGTCGGCAAGGTGTCGACAAGCCAGGTTCGCGAGATCGCGGAGCTGAAACAGAAAGACCTCAACGCCCTCGATGTCGAGGGCGCGATCAAGCAGATCGAGGGAACCGCGCGCAGCATGGGGCTCGAGATCGCCGGGTAGCGGGTGCCTGGATCGTCTTCTCGATAGAGGTGGGAGGGGATCAGCCCCGATCGCACCACCGGAGGAAATCATGGCAAGGCACGGCAAGAAGTACCTGGAAGCGGCCAAGAAGATCGACGACGAGCGCTTGTATACGATAGACGAGGCGGCGACGCTGCTCAAGGAAACAGCGTTCGCTTCGTTCGATGAATCGATCGAGTTTCACGCCCGGCTGGGTATCGACCCTCGTCAGGCCGACCAGGCGGTGCGCTCCAGCGTGATCCTGCCCCACGGCTCGGGACGGCAGGTCCGAGTGCTCGTGTTCGCAGCCGGGGAAGCCGAGCGGGTCGCGCTGGAAGCAGGTGCCGATTACGCGGGCACCGACGAATACGTACAGCAGATCAATGGCGGATGGCTGGAATTCGACGCGACCATCGCGATGGCGGACCAGATGGGAAAGGTCGGCGGGCTCGGTCGTGTCCTCGGACGCCGAGGGTTGATGCCCAACCCTCGCTCTGGTACCGTGGTTCGCGATGTCCAGGATCTCCCGGCGGTCGTTCGGGATCTCAAGGGAGGTCGCGTCGAATTCCGAAATGACCGAACCGGCAATGTTCACGTCACGGTGGGGAAGAAGAGCTTCACTGAAGAACAGATTCGCCAGAATCTTCTCGCCATTGTCGACGCGATCACTCGGGCCAAGCCCAGTGGCGTGAAGGGCGTCTACTGCCGTACACTCAGTACGGCGACATCGATGGGTCCCGGTATTTCGCTCGATGTGGCGGATGCGGTGACCTTGGCATCGAACGTCGGACAGTAAACGCGGACCAATACAATATCCTGGCCGAAGAACGTCGGTGCGGTTCGCCGCTCAATATCCGATCGAGGCTCAGGCAAAGAATCCTCCGGATTTCTCGCCCTGGGCTATATGCGCCCTGGGCATTTTGTCGTCTGTCGCTGGGGTGACCGCTGACCACTCCAAGAAATCTCCATGGAAAGGAGGTGAACCGTGCCAACCGCACAGAAGGCGTCTCAGATCGAATCGCTGACCGAGAGTCTGTCTCGCTCGCAATTGACCATCATTACCGATTATCGCGGCCTTTCCGTCGTCGCCCTCCAGGATCTCCGGAGCAGGCTCCGACCGGTCGAGGCCGAGTTCAAGATCGCCAAGAACACGCTTACCCGGATTGCGGCGGAACGGGCCGGGATTGAGGGGCTGGGACCTCAACTTGAGGGCCCTACGGCAATCATGTTCGCGTTCGGTGACCCGGTGGCGCCGGCGAAGGTGATTAGTGAGTTCGTGCGCTCGTCCCGGATCCTGACCATCCGGGCCGGAGTGATGAACGGACAAGTGCTGGGTGCGAACGAGGTCGAAGCCATCTCCAGTCTCCCGCCGCGAGAAGAACTTCTCGGCAAGCTCGTGGGGCTTCTCGCTTCACCGATGTCACGGACCGTGGGAGTTTTCAGTGGACCCTCCCGCTCCCTTGCCTATCTCGTCAACGCGCGCATCGAGTCGCTGGGAGGATCGGAACCCCAGGCCGAAGCGGCTGACTAACGAATGTTCGACACTGTCTCCTCGGCAACTCGCCGCGGCGACGATTCAGTGGTAACCACCGGTCCGGTGTGAATGGAGAACGTAACATGACTGACACGCACGCGTTGATCGAACAACTGGAAGGTTTGACGGTTCTGGAGCTCAACGGGCTCGTGAAGAATCTTGAAGAGCGGTGGGGCGTTTCCGCGGCCGCGCCGGTCGCGATGGGTGTCGCTGGCGGTGGAGCAGCGGTTGGTGGAGCCGCCGCCGAGGAAGAAGAGAAGACTGAATTCGATGTCGTCCTCATGGAAGTCGGCGCCAACAAGATTCAGGTCATCAAGGCGGTTCGCGAGCTCACCAGTCTCGGCTTGAAGGAAGCCAAGGACGTCGTCGACTCGGCGCCAAAGGCTGTCAAGGAAGGCGTCGCCAAGGATGAGGCGGATGCCGCCAAGGCAAAACTCGAAGAGGCGGGCGCCAAGGCCGAGGTCAAGTAGGTCGTCGGCCCTCGTGATCCGTCAACGTGATTGGGTCGGAGACTCGGCAAGGCCCTTGGCCGGTTCATTTGTTCAGGCCGGAGCCTTGCCGTATACTCGACGGGCAATCGAAATAACGGGGCGTGGCGCAGTCCGGTAGCGCACCGGTATGGGGTACCGGTGGTCGGAGGTTCGAATCCTCTCGCCCCGACCGAATCCGATGATAATGAATGTGGTGCACATCAGCGCCCGGACTCCTCTCGGCACTATCCGATATGTTCAATCGCCAGGGGATGTGCGTTCGATGACTATCCCGCCGGATACACCACCGCGATGGCGGATCATCATCGCCGACGATGAATCGTTGATCCGTCTCGATCTGCGAGAGATGCTGACCCACCTTGGCTATGACGTGATCGGCGAAGCGTCCGAAGGGCGTTCCGCCATGGATTTGGCGCGTACGCTGCGCCCCGATCTCCTCATCATGGACATCAAGATGCCTGGGCTCGACGGAATCGCGGCGGCGGAAGAACTTACCCGTGAGCGGATCGCGCCCGTTGTCCTGGTCACCGCGTATTCCGATCAGGCACTTGTGGAGCGTGCTCGCGACGCCGGAGTCGTCGGGTATGTCGTCAAACCGTTTCGGGAAGCGGAGCTGAGGCCCGTGATCGAGCTGTCACGTGCCCGGTTCAACGAGTTCCGTACACTCGAGCGAGAGGTCGGCGACCTTCGTGAAGCGCTTGAAACGCGAAAACTCATCGAGCGCGCCAAGGGCGTGCTGATGGAAGTGCACGGGTTGCGTGAAGCGGAGGCGTTTCATCGCATCCGCAAAACCAGCATGGACGCTCGCAAGTCGATGAAGGATGTCGCCGAAGCGGTCCTTCTTGCTCACGACATGGAGTTTTCGATCGCGAACGGCGCCAATCAGGACGACGACGCGCTGGCGGAAGTCTGACTTGAGCGGAGCCAGGATTCGACCGCAGAGGCATCCGGTTTCTCGTTAAGGACGTTTGGTGGCGGGAAGCAGTGAGCGGATCGCCCCGGAGATCGGTGGCGCGTTCGACGGCGATCGAGCGGGCGTCCCGGTCACGTCAAGCGCTGGCGCGATCGTCACCCGCACCGTCTCCGGCTGGTTGCTGAGCCAGGTAGCCCCCGAAGGGACGGTGACGGCTGGTTGGAGCATGTGAGTCCCCGTCTCCAGGCCCGTGAGATCGACAAGCACCGTTACGTCTTCGGCGGTCATCGTTTGCAGCATCTCGATCGGGGCCGTGACCTGGATCGAGATGGCTGCCGGTGCAAGGGAGGCTGTCAGTCCCTCTCCAATCCCGATCGCTTCAACCGGCATCGAGGCGAGCGTTTGGGATGAAATCGACGTATCTTCGAGCGCAACGCGAACCTCCACCATGCCCCCTACCGGATCGATCACACGGACGTCCTGGGGAAGATCAGCAATCCCAACCCGCGCGCCGATCGAATCTGTGGCGTTGGTCACGTCGATCGGCTCAGTGTTGATGAAGAGGAGATCTCCCAGCGCCTCCGCGGGCCCATCGACCACGATCGTGTCGGGATCGGCTCGGCGGTCGGTGATCGTCCAACCCTCGGACGGCACGCCGACGATGTTGGGAATGACGGACACGCTCTTGCCGCGGGTCTCGACATTCACCCTGGTCTGGATCTGGGACGGCAGAATCTCGATTTCGGAGATCTGCTGGCGAGCGGCGTCGGCGGCGTAGGGGGAGAAGAGCGCGTCGAAGTCGGATACTTCGTCCCCAACCGCGATCGGCAGGACGATCTGCGCGACGCGATCGAGCGCTGACGAGGGCCCGGACACCGTCACCTGGGACACCTCGGGAACGACATCCTCGACTCTTCGTGAGGCGTCCGGCTCGGAGACGTTCTGCAACACAAGCGGGAACACCCTCGTGACGCGCTGATCGACCTGGATATCGACCGTCTCCGGTTCGACTGATTTCTCGCTCACATCGGGCGCGTTCACGATCACGGGGACGGTGAAGCTGCCAGGGCCGGTCACCAGGCTTGTGTCAATACCAAGCGACACTTCCGCTCGACCCGTGTCATCGATCAGCGATTTGCTTCCTTCGAGGGTGACCGTCGCTCGTGGCAGCTCGGAGACGAGCTGAAGCGCGTCGGGCAGGGTGCCGGCCTGAATTTCCAGATCCTCGAACCGGCGCGTCTCCGAAACATAGGGATCCTGCAACTGAGTCACCCATCCCCAGAGGAGCGCCGCCAGGATCAGCGACACCGCGAACCGGACAACCTGGCTACGATCGGGCCGGTATGTGACTTGTTTGAGGAGGAGCATGGACTGGCGTTTCCCGGGGACTACAGGATACGGGACTGATTCTTCTCTCGCGTCTTCGTGGGTGACTTGGTCGATATGGGATTGGATCCGTTGAGATGGAAGAGCGAACCGATCGAGAAGCGACGCTGCGGATCTGGTGGGTTCGCGGCCGGGCGATCGAGCCGCAGCAAGGTGCGAAGCACGCGGCGAAGCCGGTCCTGATCAAGATTGCGAATGAGTCGACCCGAATGAGCCACGGACATCTGCCCGGTTTCCTCGGAGACCACGATTGCCAGGGCGTCGGATTCTTCGGTGACTCCAATTGCCGCCCGGTGTCGGGTGCCGAGCTGGCTCGACGCGGAGATATTGTCGGTAAGGGGCAGGACGACGCTGGCCGCCAGAATCCGATCGTCCCGGATGATCACCGCCGCGTCGTGAAGCGGCGAGTTGGGAAAGAAGATGTTGATCAGGAGCTGCCTGGAAATTTCGGCGTCGAGCGACACGCCGTTGCTCACGTAATCCAGAAGACCCGTCTCTCGCTCGACGACCATCAGGGCGCCATAGCGCAAGCGCGAGAGCTGGGTCGCGGCCCGAACGATCTCGTTGACCGCGTGGTCGGTGCCTGCCTCCTCCTGACCGGGAAATGGACTTCTCAGCCAGCTTCCGGTGTGGCCCAATTGTTCGAAAGCGCGTCGTAGCTCCGGCTGGAAGATGACGGGAATCGCGACGATCAGCCCTGGCCAGATGTTGGTCAACACCCAGTTGAGAGTCTCGAACTCAAGCACGGAACCAAGGAGATACAGGAACGCGAAGAGCGTCACGATTCCGCGAATCAGGTGGAGTGCCCGGGTTCCCTGAGCTACCCAGAGAAGCCAGTAGATAATGAAGGACACGACCAGCACATCGGCAATGACCCGAATGTCGGCCAACCGGCTGAAAAGCCATCCCAGCTCAGGCATGGGCGAACGCCGATTGGCGGGAGCCGCGCGATTTGGCTGGAAGCATGTTCCAATGAGTGGTCACTACCTTATCGTTCCAGAGGGACAACGTCGGAGTCAGTGCGGGCCTGCTTCAAGCCGTCCAGGTTATGCCTGTCTCCCCATGAGAGGGCTCATCCAAGGCTCGTCAGCTCATGATCCCAGTCTAGTGCATCCCGACGGACGTGCCGTCTCGATCGCTCGTCAACTGCGTCGGGTTCTCCTCATCCGGCGCGGATCTCCTGACCGACGATAATCCTCGCCTTTCATCTCAATGTGTTCGCTAAGTTGATAATCTAGAATCCGAGACAGGATGCGTCCTTCAATCTTGTCGATCCTATTCGAAGTTATCACGGTAGGGGATTGCTGGATGTAGCGATGATTGATGATTTGATAGAGCTTTTCCTTAGCCCATGGTGTCGCATTCTCAGTGCCTAAATCATCCAGCACCAGCAGATGAGCGTCTCGAAACATGGTGAACCTTTCGTCATATTCCACGCTGGAGCTTGGGTCGAATGTGGCGCGAAGATGATCGAGAAGGTCGGGCACCACAGCAAAGTGGACGCTTCCTCTGCGATTCTCTTGGTAGTCCTTACAGATAGCCACGGCTAGATGCGTCTTGCCGGTACCACAAGGTCCCGACAGAAAGAGCCAAGGGAGAGCACATTCATCTGCGAACCGCTTGGCTGCATCGAAGGCTTCCCTTGCAAGCGGTACGTCATCATCGAAGTGGTCGAAGGTATGTTTGGAAAACATATCCAGATTCGAAAGGTTACGCAGGTTTTCTGCCACTTGGTCGTCGATCTTCCTCTCTCTGCAAATACAGGTTTGAAGCCGGCCGAACAATGGGTGACCGACGGGTACATCCGCCCGAAGATACCCGGCATCCTGGCAGATCTGGCAATCAGCGGTTTCTTTCCGGCTGATCGTGATGTTGCCGGCGAGTGTGGGCGGGGCGGGACGGATCGAAATGTCTTTCATGACGTCGCCGATTCGCTTCATCGTGTTCCCTCGTTCCGCGAAGGCGTTGCGGACAGGCTGTGCGTAACCATCTGAGTGAGCGAAGTCAATTGTCTCGGTTTCCGCGACCCTGGACCGACCAGGTTTCGAGAATGCGGGCCATGTATCGCCAACTGCGCCGATTGTAGGACACGGCCTCTTCCATCGCGTCCTCGATCCAATCGGCGGGATACTCCTCGAGCGCTCGACCGATCTGATCCGCGACGAGCGGAGTGAGCGGGCCGATGTTCTGCTCGTAGAGGCGAAACGCGTTCGGACGATCGAGCTGGACACTGGGTGCGGTATCGCCGATCCAGACCGCCTCGGGAGCGGCGAGCTGTCCTCGTTCCATCATCCCGACGCTCGCCCGGTTGTCGGGAGTATTGACATAGTACCAGATGGCTCGTTTTCGTTCGGATGTTGTGATGAGACGGAGCAGGGTGCCGCGAGCCACGGCCAATTCCAACCCCTGGGCGATTCGCTTGTCGGGCTCTCGTGGGCTCCCTTCAGTCCGCAGGGCAGTGCGCAAGTCACCGTCGCGGACGATGGCACGCTCGGCCACCGGTGATTCGTACCCGCCCACGTCATGGAACAGTCGAAGCGCGACCAGCGTGACCTGGAGCTCCTCGATCGTCGAGACGCCTGGCAGAATGTCCGTAAAAAACGCGCGAGGGACAGGCACATGGGGATCGGCGGAAGCAAGGACGCCCGTGAACCACTGGCGAGAACCGATCCGGTTTTGTCCACGAGGCATTACGTATCCGGTTCCCGGTACAGCTCGAGGTCAGCGAATCGGGCCGTGCGCTCGAAAAAGCGGAGGTTGATCGTGCCGACCGGTCCATTCCGGTGTTTGGCGACGATGATCTCGGCGATGCCCTTTTTCTCGGAGTTCTCGTCGTACTTTTCGTCGCGATAGATGAACATCACGATGTCGGCATCCTGCTCGATCGATCCCGATTCACGAAGATCGGAGAGCATCGGTTTGTGATCGGCTCGCGTCTCCACGGCCCGCGAGAGCTGCGACAGGGCGATGACAGGAACGTTGAGCTCGCGGGCGAGGCCCTTGAGCCCTCGCGTGATCTCGGATACCTCTTGCACCCGGTTGTCCGAGCGGCGTCCAGACATGAGCTGGAGATAATCGACGATCACCAGATCGAGCCCGTGCTCTGCCTGCAGGCGTCGTGCCTTGGACCGAACATCCATGATGCTCGCGTTGGCGGAGTCGTCGATGAAGATACTGGCCTCGGCGAGCCGACCAAATGCCCGCGAGATTCGATCCCACTCGCTGTCATCGATCATGCCGAGCCGGAGACGTTGCGAGTCGACGCCGGTTTCGGTGGAGAGGAGGCGTTGCACCATCTGCTCCGCCGACATCTCGAGGGTGAACATCCCGACCGACTTCCCATGCTGGACCGCGGCTCCGTACGCCAACCCCAGCGCGAACGCTGATTTCCCCATGCTGGGGCGCGCCGCGACGATCACGAGGTCGGACCGCTGCAGACCGCCGGTCAGTTGATCGAGGTCGGAGAACCCACTCGGAACTCCGACGACTTCGCCCCGATGTTCGTGAAGGAACTCGAGCTGGTCGAAGAATCGATCGAGCACATCCTTGATCGACTGGAAGTCCTTCGTCTGCCGCTTCTGGGAGATGTCGAACAGCGTCCGCTCGGCGGCGTCGAGAGCATCCGCCGCATCGACATCGCTCTGGTAGCCGATGCCAACGATCTTCGCCCCAGCGTCGATTAGGCGCCGCCGCGTCGATTCCCGCTCGACGATCTTTCCGTAGTACTCGACGTGCACAGCCGTCGGCACCGAGTTGAGCAAGGACGAAAGGTAGCCGATGCCCCCGATGTCGTCGAGCGCGCCCTGGCGTTCGAGCTCATCGGAGAGCGTTACGAAGTCGGTTGGCTCGCGGCGATTGTAGAGGTCGAGGATTGCGCGATAGACGGTGCCATTTGCCGAGAAGTAGAAGTCTTCCGGCCGCACATAGGACGCGACGCGAATGATCGCATCGCGATCGATGAGCAGGCTACCGAGAACCGACTGCTCTGCTTCCGCGTTATGTGGTGGTAACCGATCAACGGCGGTTTCCATACGGAGGTTCCCTCAAGGAGGGCCGGCGGGGTCGGCGATCCACAATTCTGGGCATCAAGACACGATCGTTGCCGTTGGGGACCGGCGCTTCAGCTTGTTCCTGGCTCACGCCTCGGCTTGATTCTCATCGGCCCTGGCGGGGATCGTCTCGGCCACAACCGGGTCGGCTTGATCCTCGGCTGCCCCGGCGGCAACTGTCTCGACCACAACCGGGTCAGGATCGTTGGCGGGCTCGGTGTCGACGCTCGTCTCGGATGTCGATACAGTCTCTTGTTCGACGTGCTCCGGCTCGATCACGACCGTGATCTGCGGGCGGAGCCGCCCGACCAGATGGAGCGTCACCGTATGCTCTCCGAGTGTCCGCAGGGGATCGTCGAGCACGACCCGGCGGCGATCCACGTCCTCGCCAATCTTCCCCGCGAGTGCGGTGGCGACGTCCGTCGCGGTGATCGAGCCGTACAGCCGCCCCTGATCACCCGCCCGAGCGGTGAACACGAGGCGCTGCCCGTCGATCTTGTCGGAAAGCGAGCGGAGGAGATCTTCCTGCCGCGTGATCTTTCGTTCCTTGACCCCGAGGTTATGGGTGGCGACTTTCAGCTCACCGTCGGTCGCGACGACGGCCAGCCCCTTCGGGATCAGATAGTTGCGCGCGTACCCGCTTGAAACAGTCTGAATGGTGCCAGCTTCACCTACCTTGGGAACATCCTGGCGCATAACGATCTTCATTGGCGAGACCTTCCATTTACGCTCTGTCGCGATTCAGCACAAAGCTCGCACATGAAGGTGGCCGTTTGAATACCGGCCAGTGCGAGCGGGTTCAGATTCATTCAAGTCTACGCTCCGCGCCGCCCCGCCGCAACGTGGACGTCGTCGCGAATCACGCTCGTACAAGGAAGTCTCCAGAACACCACCCTGTGCCAAACCGCGACGATCGAACCTTGAACCAGGGTTCTTCCCCGGTTGGGACGGGGCCGTCCACCACATCGACATAGGCGCCGTCCGGCAGGATCGCCAACACGTCGCTCGCGGACGTCGCGTCGGACCGCAGGTTGAGTTCTCCATCCGTGACTCTGGCGGTCGAGCCCGGCGCGAGGCCCGCCGCGGTGGCGAGACGCAGGTAACGATCGACCGCCCACCCCTCGTTGTCGCTGGACATGATCTTGAACCACGTGAACCCGGCGACGTCTCGCGGGCCATCGACGATTGTGGCCCGCTCGTCGGCGAGCAGGATTCGGGCAACGGCGGCGCGGGGTGTCGGATCAGTTCGGACGTTGATCCCGTCGGTGTCGACGGCGATCACGTCCCCGACGGCGAATTTGCCGGGATTGGTCGGGTCGGGAGGGCCAACGCCAAGATACTGCACCGCGGCCCAGCCGTCGCCACGCGATGTTTGCAGCGCGATCCACGAGGAACCGTCGGCTTCAATCGCCGCCTCGGTGACGGTGCCTGTCTCTCCCTGAAGGAGGATCGCGGCGACATCGGTGCTCATTCCAGGAGCGGTGCGGAGGTTGATTCCGTCGGTGTTGACGAAGACGGTGTCGCCGACGATGGGAAATTGCTGAACAGGGACCGTGCCCGCAAGGGACAGGAACGGCTCGGCGCACCACCCGGTGATCGATGGCGTCTCGATCCGGAACCAGAACAGATTCGACGCTTCTTCAGGACCATCGATGATCGTGCCGGTCGTTCCGGTGCCAAGCGTTCCCGCCACCAGCGTATCGGGTCCGGGCGCTTCCCGGATGTTCAAGGCATCGGTATCGACGAACACGGAGTCGCCTACGAGAAAACGGGCGTTAGCGATGTTCAGGGCGGGAGCGTCGACGAGATAAAGCTCAGCGCACCAGCCACTCCCCAGAGTGGTCTGAATCTTGACCCAGGTCACACGATCGTTCAGTTTGGGACCATCGATCACCGTCCCGATCGTGCCAATCGGCAGTGACGTCACGACGGGCGATTCCAATGATGCTTCTGTCCGCAGCCTGAGCCCGATCGGGTCGTCGACCGCGATCGGGTCACCGATCGTGAAACGGCTCTCGGGTTCACGGCTGTCCGGTGGAACTAAATAACGCTCTACACCCCACCCGGAACCGTAGGCGGTGGAGAGCAGGTACCATCGATGACCGCTCGAGGGACGTGGCCCTTCGACGACGGTGACTGGCTCATCGTAGGGAATCGTGGCGACGATCGACGCCCGGATTGTTGGCTCGGCGCGAATGTTCATGAAGTCGGTATCGACGGCCAGAGCGTCACCGATACGGTAGTTTCCGGCTGGGGGAATGGCGTTGCTGGAAGCGACAAGCTCGGATGCGATCCAGCCCTCTCCGTTGTCTCCGGCGACGTGAAACCACTGGCGTTCATCGACGGTCGTCGGTCCCTCGATGATGTGAAAGAGCGTGCCGAGGGCCACCGTCGCCGTGACATCGCTCCCGGTTCCGGGAGCCGCGCGAAGATTGGTATCCTCAACGTTCACAGCGACGGGCTCTCCCGGGCTGTACAGCGGCTCGCTGAAGACCTCCCGATTTCCCGCGATGACCTCGGCCACGGCGCCCCGGATAGCATCGAGTTCCGCGTAGAGTCCGTCGCCGGGGCAAGTGCTCTCGTTCACGTCACGATGGGCGCAGATCGTCGGAAGATTGGGGGTGTCGTGAAAGTCGGCCTGGGCCAAGGGATCGAGCAAGCGGCTCGCCCAGGCGGTGATCCACGTCAGTCCCGCAAGCGCCTCGGGCGTCGATGTTTGAAACGAAAACGATCCCATCGCGCAAATCCCGGCGGATCCTTGACCGTAGCGATACGCGTGACCGCCAATAACGTTCTCGCCTCCGATTCGCCCCTCATAGACATTGCCGAGATAATCCACGAGGTAGTTGTATCCGATGTCGCCCCAGCCTCGAGTGACCGCGTGATAGTAATGAATCGACCTGATCTCGGCGAGCGGATCGCGGAAGCTGGGGTTCTCGGAATGGTGGATGATCACGTGCCGCACGGTTTGATATTGCGGCGTCCATTCCTGTGCTCCTCGATCGGAGCCGCCATACGCCAGCTCGGCACCCCAATCGCTTCGCGTAATGATGGGAGGGGCGGGAAAGGCCGGATCGAGAGAGGAGGCGGTGATGTCGGCAAGCGTTGGACCGCCGGTCGCATCGATGTAGGTGAACGAGAGCCCAGGGATAACGGTCGTGACGCCATCGGCATCCAGACCGCGGTATCGCACGGTCGTCGCGGGTTCGGTCGACAACAGGTCGCCGAAGACACGTCCCTCCCGATCGTTTGGCCCGGCGTCGACGGCCGCCGGGCCGACGATCACCGGATCGGAGAAATTGACTCCATCGGAGCTGAGCCACAGTTCCACGGCAACCGGAACAACGGTTTCGGAACTCCAGTGCGGAGCGATCGCATGAAACGGGAAATCGGTGGTAAAGCTCCGCACCGCTTCGGGGCCGGTTTCGGCAGCCGGTTGCTCCCATTCTCCGGTATGAGTCGGCGTCTGCTGCGCCCGTGCCCGTGCCGGGCCAACAGCTGAAGCGCCCACCATCGCGGCAAAGGCGGCGCTTGCCCGGACCAGGGACCGCCGAGTGAGCGTCGGCGGGGGTAGTGAGGGGGCTTCGGAACGAAAATGTGTCGGCGCCAATTCCTGCCCCCGGAGCTTGAAGCTGGTCCGGAAAAGCAGCATGTCGTCGATGACGGCGCGCCGGACCAGCAAGAGTGTACGTACACCCTACAGGGGGATTGACTTCCCGTCAACATGGCCATTCCGATCGGTCTCGGGTGATTGGTCGTGGATGTCGATAATGCCGCCCCATCATTCTCGAGGCGAATCGTGCCTCCAGAACTTCACCATGTCTCGCATCGTAGGGCTTCGAGCATGTCGATGGCCCAGACCGGGCTCGAAGGGACCGTCCGGGCGTCACTGCTCCTCGGCGGACTCGGTGCGTTGGCGGCGGACGATATCGAACAAGGCGATCGAGCCCGCCGTGGCCGCGTTGAGTGACTCCACGCGCCCATGCATCGGCAGCCGGACGAGGAGCTGGCACCGCTTGCGGATGTTCGCGGTCAGCCCACTTCCCTCCGATCCGACGACGAGCGCGGCAGGCATCGGAATATCGGCGGAGAAGAGATCCTCGGCGTCATCGCCACCATCGAGCCCGATGATCCAGCGGCCGGACTGTTCGAGCTTGTCCAGCGCTCGGCCGAGGTTGGGGACCAAGGCAATCTCCATATGCTCCACGGCCCCTGACGAGGAGTTCACGACAGACGGTGAAATGCTGGCGGACCGGTCGGATGGAATGACCGCACCGGCGATGCCGGCCGCGTCTCCGGAGCGGAGCAGGGTTCCGAAATTCTGGGGATCGGCAAGATGGTCGAGGACGAGCACCGTGCCCGTGCGCTCGATCACATCCTCCAGGTCGGCGTACGGAAATTGAGGTACTTCGAGCAGGACGCCCTGGTGGTTGACGTCAGGCTCCATATCGTCGAGGAGCGTGCGCGGCACGGTTTCGACGAGCACCTCGTTCGTCTTCGCGAGCGAGACGATCTCGTCGACTCGCACGTCCTCGCGCATGCCCTCCGCGACCCACAGCCGGGTACCTTGCCGCCGGGACGAGCGAAGCGTCTCGAGGATCGCGTTGCGCCCGAACAGCAGCTCGCCCTTTATCCTGAACGGCTTGTCGTCGGGGCGAGCGTCCCTGCCTCCGCGCGGCCGCCGCCCGTCTGGCGGTGACGTCCCCGGTCGGGCACGAAACCGTCCGTGTGTGGCGTCTTGCCCCGGTTGGTCCCCTTTGCCAGTGCCACGGCCCGGAGGGTGCCCTTGGCCTCCACCTTCGGTTCTCCCGCGACGTGGTGTCCTGGAGCCGGGGTCAGGGCGTCCGGTCTCGCCTCGCCGTGGAGGACGCGGTCCAGATCGATCCCTAAGCGCGGTCCGCACGATCGCGCCGTCGTTTCCATGCCGTTCCCGCTGGATTGTCTTCAAGCACTATTCCCTTGTCGAGCAGATGCGAGCGAATGAGATCGGCCATCGCGAACTGCCGGTTCGTGCGCAACTCATCGCGTACCAGCACGAGAAGATCGATGAATGGCGCCGCGTCTTCCGGCGTCGATTCCTCGGGGGCGGACAAGTCCACGCCAAGGATGCCAGCGAGTTCGACAAGCGCGGACTGGGCGATTTCGATCTCTTGCCGGATGGCGCCTTGTGATCTGGCGCGATTGATTGCTCGCCCGAGTTCGAAGATCGCCGCCACCGCGGACGGGGTGTCGAAATCGTCAAGCATGGCCTCGTGGAATCGCCCGGAGATCACGCTGGCGAAGGCACCGATCGACTGCGTGGAAGGAGAAGGGTCTCCCGCGGAACCCTCCGTTTCGAGCGAGCCAACCGCCGAGCGAAGCCGGGACAGCCCGGTCTCCGCGGCTTCCAGTCCGGTGCGTGTGAAGTTCAGTGGCGCGCGATAATGCGTCTGCAATACCTGGATCCGGAACGCGGCGGCACGCCGGGAGGAGATGATCTCCTTGAGTGGAATCACGTTGCCCAGCGACTTCGACATCTTCTCGCCGTTGAGCTGGAGCATTCCGTTGTGTACCCAGTTCCGCGCGTATGGAGCGCGTCCCGAGAAGGCTTCCGATTGAGCAATCTCGTTCTCATGGTGAGGAAAGATCAGATCGCGACCACCACCGTGGATGTCGACGATGCCGTCAAGGTGACGCATGCACATCGCCGAGCATTCGATGTGCCATCCCGGGCGACCGGCACTCCATGGGCTCGGCCAGCTCGGCTCTCCGGGTTTTGCCGCCTTCCACAGCGCGAAATCGAGCGGGTCATCCTTAATCTCGATCACGTCGACCCGCGTTCCGGCGACTAGGTCGTCGATCGCCCGGTGCGAGAGTTTGCCGTAGCCGGGGAAGGAGCGCACACGGAAGTACACGTCTCCGCCTACTTCGTAGGCGTGCCCCTTCTCCACGAGCGATGCGATCATCGCGACGATCCCGGGTATCTCCCGCGTAGCGCGCGGATTGACCGTCGCGGGCAGGATGTTGAGGGCCTCCGTTTCCCAGGTCCAGTCGTCGATCATTCGCTCCGCGAACTCGTCCACCGTGACGCCAGCCGCATTTGCCCGCGCGATGATCCGGTCGTCGATGTCGGTGAAGTTTTGTGCGTAACGGACCCGATACCCGAGATGCATCAGGTAGCGCCGGATCACATCGAACACGATCGACGACATCCCATGGCCGATGTGGGCGTCGTCGTAGACCGTCACGCCGCAGACGTACATGCCGACGTGGCCGTCCTGAACAGGCTGGAAAGTACGCTTGGCGCGCGTGAGGGAATCGTAAATGCGCAGTCCCGGTTGCTCACCGCCAGATGCGGTCACACGTTGCTCCTCGAGTATCCGTCCGTCCATATCGGTCGCCCGGCGGCTCGCCTCATCACGGAAAGGGCGAACGGTCCGTTCCGCGATGCCAACCCTTTCCCGCGGACCGGGCAAGATTCCGCTTACTCTGGCGCCTGATGGCTCAGCCACAGACGAGCTCGCACGAGCACGGAGGATAGGATGGCGCGCTGCTGCCGAACGCCATCGCTCTGCTCTCAGTCGGCGGATTTCGCCGTGCTCTTCGCCGGCTCCTTGGCCGCCGCCGGGGTCGCGGAGTCGCTCTTCTTCGACGCGCCACTTTCCGTGGCAACGTCGGACGACGGCTTCGCGACCGTTTCGCCTTTGTCCGAGGATCCGTTGCCGGACTTGCTGGTCGTACGACTGTCGTTGATATACCAGCCTGACCCCTTGAATACCACGCCAACCGGCTGCACGACTCGCCTCACTGGCCCCCCACAGACAATGCACTCGGTGACAGGATCATCGGCGAATTTCTGAACGGTCTCAAACTCATGAGCACACGTTGAACCACGATACGCATATGTCGGCATGAACCTCGAACCCCCGGTTTCACCATTAGTCAATAGCGGCCCTTCGCGTCGCCGCGGCCCAACGATTGTAGCGTCAAACGGCTCGTCGCGTCAGGCGCCTCTCGGTGGTCGACGATGCCGCGTCATGGCAATTCGAGGTCAGTCATGTCCTGCCAGTTTTCCCCCACGCGAAGATCGACGATTACCGGGACGTCCAGCGTGAACGCGTCTTCCATGGTTGCCTTGACGACACGCGCGACCGGGTCGATCGCGGCGAGGGAGACCTCGAGCACCAACTCGTCGTGTACCTGGAGCACCATCCGCGCGGCCAGCACCTCGTCGCTGATGCGCCGGTCGAGCTCGATCATCGCCAGCTTGATGATGTCGGCCTGGGTGCCCTGGATCGGCATGTTCATCGCCATCCGCTGGGCGGCCTGGCGGCGGGCTCCGTTGGATGATGTGAGCTCCGGCAGGTAGCGTCGGCGACCGGAAAGCGTTTCGACATACCCGTTCTTCGCGCCTTCGGCGAGGATCGTATCGAACAACTCCCTGACCTTTGGCAGGCGCGTCCAGTACGCGGTGATGAATTCCTGGGCGTCGGCCCGCTTCATTCCCGTGTCGCGGGACAAGCCATAGGCCTGCATGCCATAGATGATCCCGAAGTTGACTGTTTTCGCGATCCGGCGCTGATCCTGGGTCACCTCGCTCGATCGGATGCCGTTGACCAGCGCGGCGGTCGCGGTATGAATGTCCTCTCCGGTGCGAAAGGCGTCGATCAGGAACGGCTCGCCGGATATGTGCGCGAGAATCCGGAGTTCCATCTGCGAGTAATCCGCGGCGAGGAACGTCGCGTCGGCGAAGATCGCGCGGTCGGGGCGCCGGTCGGCCACGAATGCTTCGCGAACACGGCGGCCGACGTCGGTGCGGATCGGGATGTTCTGGAGGTTGGGATTGACGGACGACAGCCGTCCCGTCGCCGCGATCGTCTGGTTGTATGACGTGTGCACGCGTCCGGTCTCGGGATTGACCGCGCCTGGAAGCGCATCGACATAGGTCGATTTCAGCTTCGCCAGGGTCCGGTATTCCAAGACCATGGGGACAAGTGGATGTTCTTCCCGGATGGTTTCAAGGACATCGGAATCGACGGAGAATCCGGTCTTCGTCTTCCGGCCTGAGCTGAGCTTCAGCTCCTCGAACAGGAGCGTCGCGAGTTGTTTGTTGGACCCCAGATTGATCGGCCGGCCCGCCAGATCGTCGACTGCCGCCCTGAGCTCCCCAATCCGCTGGCCGAGCTCCTCCGAGAACTCGGCCAGCTCATCTGGATCGATCGCGACTCCCGTCCGTTCCATCTTGAGAAGAACGGCGATCAGGGGGAGCTCGATGCGCTCAAGCAAACCTGTCTGCGACCGCTCGTCGAGACTCTCGCGCAAGGGCTCGACAAGGCCAAACGTGGCCTCCACATCTCCACAGGCGTACGATCCGGCGAGGTCAATGTCGACGGTGTCCATCGTCGCCTGGTTCTTGCCGGTGCCGATCAGCTCGGCGATCTCGGTCATCTGGATACCGAGCCGAGTAAACGCCAGATCCTTGAGACGCAGCGACGACTCGCCGAGCAGGTATGCGGCGATCATCGTGTCGAACGAGATCGGAACCGCGCTGTAGCCGTGGCGAATGAGGACGTGATAGTCGTACTTTCCATGATGAGTGTAAATGCTGATCGAGGCGTCCGAGATCACAGGATCGAGCTTGGTACGCACGAGATTCGGATCGAGCTGGTCGCCGTCGAGATGGCCGACCGGGATGTAAAACGACTCCTCGTCGCTGACGGCAATCGCGATGCCAACAAGGCTCGCCACGAGCGGCTCGGTCGAGGTGGTCTCGACGTCGATCGCGATCTGCCCGCTCTCCCTGATCCGGTTCAGGAGTCGGTCCAGCTCGCCGTCCGTGCGAACGATGGTCTTGACCGTCTCCTTCGGGGGAGTGACCGGTGCGTTCTCCCGCTCCGGCGTGTCCGTGTGAAGCGAGTCCGGCAACTTGGCCAGGAACGAGCGAAACTCGAGCTCGCGGAACAAGTCCGCAACCTCGTCCCGGTCATAATTGCCAACTCGCGCCGCCTCGAGGTCGAGCGGGATGTCGAGATCGCGGACGATCGTCGCCAGGTGCTTGCTCTGCCAGGCGATCTCGATGTTCGCGGCCAGGGCATTCCTGGCCCGGGTCGGGGTCACCTCATCGGCATGTTCGATGATCTCCTCGAGCGAGCCGAACTGGGCGATCAACGCCTTCGCCGTCTTGTCGCCTATCCCCGGAACGCCGGGGATATTGTCCGACGTGTCGCCAACCAACCCCTTGTAGTCCGGCACGAATTCTGATCCGAACCCGTATCGCTCAACGACGGCCGCCGGGTCGTACTCGCGAACGTCTCCGAATCGTTTGACGCCGGGCAGGGCGACCAGGACGTTATCGTCCACAAGCTGAAGTAGATCGGAATCGCCGGTTACGATGATGACCTGCATGCCGTCAGCGGCAAGGCGTTTGGAGAGGCTTCCGATCACGTCGTCGGCTTCGTAAAGGTCTCGCTGCTCGACGGGTATCCCGAGCGTCGCGATCAGCTGGGTGACACGCCCGATCTGGCCCCGGAGATCGTCCGGCATCTCCGCTCGCGTGCCCTTGTAGTCGGCATACAGCTCATGGCGGAACGTTTTCCCACTTTCGAGTGCAATGACGACATAATCTGGCTTTCTTGAGTTCAGCACGTCGAGCAGCATGGCGGTGAAACCATAGACCGCGTTGGTCTGCTCTCCACTGGCGGTCGCCATGGAGGGGGGAAGCGCGTGGTAGGCGCGAAAGATCAGGCCATACCCGTCGACGAGCACGACCGTTTGTCTCGCCGTCCGCTTGTTCGTGGTCACCACCATCTCCTGGTTCGCGCGTTCGCCTCTTGCGAGAAGTATATCGGCCTGCTCGATCGTTACGCCCGGAACATATCGAGGCCGGTCTCACTGGCTATAATTGAATCTCGGCCGCTCAAGCTATCTAGCGGGCCGGCACGAACCAGCCACCGACGGCGATGCACTCGGGATGATCTCTCGCCAAGGAGCCTTCGCCGTTCATGAACTCCTCCGATATTCGTTCGCTTGTGCAGACGATCACGGACAACGTCGAACACGTGGTCATCGGCAAGCGGCGGGAGGTGGAGCTGGTCATCGTCGCCCTCCTCTGCCGCGGTCATGTGCTGATCGAAGATGTTCCCGGGGTTGGCAAGACGGTGCTGACCAAGGCCGTGGCCCGCAGCATCGGCAGCGGTTTCAAGCGCATCCAGTTCACCCCGGACCTCCTCCCGAGCGATGTTACCGGGGTCAACATCTTCAACCAGCAGCTTGGCACATTCGAGTTCCGGCCAGGACCGATCGTGTCCCAGATGGTCCTCGCCGACGAAATCAACCGCGCGACGCCAAAGACCCAGGCGGCCCTGCTCGAAGCGATGGAAGAGGCGCAGGTGACGATCGACGGCGTTACCCATCCCTTGCCGCATCCGTTCATCGTCCTCGCTACGGAGAACCCGATTGACTTCGAGGGCACCTTTCCGCTCCCCGAAGCCCAGCTCGACCGCTTCCTGCTGCGTCTCTCGATCGGATACCCCGGGCGACAGGGTGAGCTTGAAATGCTCGATCGTCAACACATCCATCATCCTCTCGACGACCTCCACCAGGTCATATCGGTCGAGTCCCTGGTCGAGGCGCAGGACGCCACGAAATCGGTCCACGTGGCTCCCGTGGTGCGGGAGTACATCGTTTCGCTGGTCGAGGCTACGCGCAACCATGACGACGTGTTCCTGGGCGCCAGCCCGCGCGGCTCTCTGGCTCTGTTCAATTCCGCGCGCGCCTGGGCCGGGGTGCGGGGACGCGAGTTCGTGACGCCAGACGACGTCAAGCTGCTGGCGGAGCCGACCCTGGCCCACCGGATCATCGTCAATCCCGCCGCGCGAATGCGCGGAATCGACAGCCGGCAAATCGTGCGCGACCTGCTGAGCGGCATCCCCGTGCCGGGTGGGGATCCGTCCGCCGACGCGTCCGCGCGGCGGCTGCCTCGCGCGTTCGTCCGAGCCTGACGATTGGGCGCGTTCAAGCTCGGCGGCGTGATCGCGGTCCTGTTCGTGATCGCGGTGATCAACGACTGGTCGGCGCCGGACCAGCTCATCGTCATGCTGCTTTCACTCTTGGCGATCTCCTATCTCTGGAGCCGGCTAAGTCTGCAACGCCTGGCGATGAGCCGGTCACTTTCGCTCGACCGGGTTCGAGCCGGGGATTGGGTCACCGAAGAGATCACGATCTCGAATCGTGGGCGACTGCCGAAGCTGTGGGTGGAAGTGCGCGATCATTCGTCGCTGCCGGGGCACCGGGCCGGGCGCGTGGTCCACCTTGGATCGCGAGGTTCCAGCCAGTGGGTCGGGACGACGCGATGCGTGAGCAGGGGAAGATTCCGGCTTGGGCCGATGACCATCTCGTCGGGAGATCCCCTTGGCCTGTTTCGCGTCCACAAGTCGGTTCCGGTGACACACCACCTGATCGTGTACCCGGTCGCGCTCGATGTCTCACGGGTCACGCTTCCGGCCGCGACCATGTCTGGCGGAAAAACGGTCAACCGTAATGTCGCGATCGCGGCGGACACCATATCCGGAGTGCGCGAATACGCGACGGGTGATCCGTTTAACCGTATCTCATGGACAGCCACCGCCCGGACCGGGACGATGATGGTCAAGGAGTTCGATCCCGACCCGACGTCAGATCTCTGGATCATGCTCGATCTCGGTGGGTCAACATGGAGTGCCCGCGATTCCCACGCCGACCCGGTTCGCGTGGCATCGGCATCCGATACGGAGGTCGCGTTGCTTCATTCAGCGGAGGAGTATGCCATAGCTCTGGCCGGGTCGGTCGCCGAGCGTGCCCTCGCCGAAGGCCGCAAGGTTGGCCTGATCGTCAATCGCGCGATGCCGATTCGCCTTGACCCGGCCGGTTCACAGAGACAGTGGTTCCGTATCTTCGAGACACTGGCGATCGCGACCTCCTTTGGCAATCGATCGCTGCTCGAAGCGATCTCCGCCGAAGCGAGCAAGTTCTCTCGCAATGCCGGGCTGGTCGTCGTCACCGCGTCGCCGAGCCGCGATTGGGTCGGCGCGGCGGAAGCACTCGTCCATCGTCAGGTGCCAGTGACCGCGATTGTGATCGATGGTTGGGAAACAGAACAGGACTCGTCCGCGATCGCGTTCCTGCTTGAAGCGATCCTGGCCGCGCGGGTGACGCTGGCCGTTTTTCGGGGCGACCAGATCATCCCCCGCGTGGAAGGAGCCGCCGGTGAACCGGTGGCGTAAACTGTCCGCATGAGCATGCCGATGTCCGCACGATCGCCATCCCGCTTCCAGAGACGACACCGGCTGACCCTCACCACCCCGATGTTCCCTGAAGGGTTGATCTCGCTGACCTTGCTCTTGCTGATCGTGGGCTGTGCTGGGGTCAGCGTTCAGCAAGCGGATTGGGCGCGGGTCGTCGTGCCGGTGCCCGCCATCGCGCTGGTCGCGGCGAGCTTCGGCAGCCTGCTGGCGAAGCTGAAAGTGCTGGATTCGCTCTCTCATCTTGCGTCGATTCTGATTGGCGGCTCGCTTTCGTTTCTCCTGGTCGCGTCCCAGGCATCGGAGCTGGGTGCCACGTGGCGGGATCGGATCACGCCGCTTACCGACGTTATGCTCGGTTGGTACGTGGGGCGTGAAAGCATCGGTGAGGACCACACCTACCTGGTCTCGATCCTGGTCGGCATCATCGTCTGGCTCATGGGGTATCTCTCGGCATGGACCCTGTTCCGGAGAGGCTGGATCCTGATATCGCTGCTCCTGCCCGGTTTCCTGATCCTGGTCAATCTTGGCTATGCTTCCGACCCTGACACCCGTTACCTGCTCCTGTACGCATTTCTGTGCGTTCTTCTCGTCGCACGATTTCACCTGTATGACCGGGAACGAGAATGGCGCAGTCATCAGCTCGTGAGTCCCGGCGGTTTCCCCGCGAGATTTCTGTTGATCGGCGCGGCCGTGGCGATTCTCTCGACGACGATCGGTTGGCGTTCACCGGCCTCCCTGTCCCAACGCACGTTCCGACCTCTCGCCGGAGAGATCAGCACGCAGTTCCTGTCGGCCCAGGAGCGAGCCGCCGGATGGGTCAGAGACCGCACCGGCGCGTTACCGATCACCGGTAGTGAGGCGGGAAGCTATTCGTCCTTCGACGGTGATTTCTCGGTGGGAGGGCCTTTGCGGCTCTCGGATACGCCGCAGGCACTCGTATCGGGTGACGACGCGCCTTACCTGATCGCTCAGCGTTACGACCAGTATTCCGGGCGAGGGTGGAACTCGACATCGGATCAGACGTTTAGCGAACGCGGCGCTGATGGCCGTCAATACTCCCCGGAGATGACATTCGGTGCGGGGCAGCCCGTTCCTCTCTCGTCCGGGGTGGTCACCAGCCGTGAACCAGTCAAGGTGGGCGTCACGGCGCTGGGACCGTCCGCCGACCGGTTACTCACCGTCGACACCTATCTCGCAGCCGATCTCAGCGCGTCGGTCAGAATGGCCTGGCGGCAGCTTCAGGACGCCCCTTTCGTCCTGGCCGATGGTGCCTCCTCCGATTTGCCGCCGGACTTGCGGACCATCGCCGATCTTCTCCGCAGCGCCGACTTGACGGGAGCTTCGGGAGAAGGCGGACCTGGCGCATCCGACCCGGAGCTCCAGCGCCGGATCGAGGAGGAGCGGCGTGAGCTCGTTCCACGCTTCCTGACTGTCCGCTGGACCGCCGATGGAAACGGATCCGTCGACACACTTTTCGTGACCGGTCAGACACCGGTCTACGACGATGTCGACGCCGTGTTTGCACGGACTTCGGTAGAACCAGGAACGGCGTATCAGGTCACCGGCGCTCGATCCATGGCCGGGGAAAACGAACTGGCTGGCGCCGGGACGGAGTATCCGGAGTGGGTCCGGGATCGCTACCTTTCGCTGCCCGAGACCGTCACCCCGCGCACCGCCGAGCTGGCACGCCAACTCACGACGGCGGCCGCCAACCCGCTGGAGCAGGCACGAGCCATCGAGCGATTCGTGCGAACCACGATCACGTATGACGAAGCCGTCTCGGAGCCGCCAGACGACGTCGACCTCGTCGATTACCTCCTCTTCGAGCGTCAGCGCGGCTACTGCGAGTATTACGCGTCGGCGATGGCCGTCATGCTGCGAAGTGTTGGGGTTCCATCACGCGTCGTGGTCGGGTTCTATCCGGGGCAATACGACGCGGAGCGGGGCGGAACGCTGTATCGGCAGAAGAACGCGCATGCCTGGGTCGAAGTGTTTTTCCCCGGATATGGCTGGACCGCGTTCGAGCCGACCGCTTCGCGGCCGTTGATGGCGGAGGGGAACGCTGGCTCGCCGGATACCCCAACGGCCACCCCGCCGCCTCCCGCGATCACGCCTGATCAGGCGTCTCCCGCCGCGAATCAGGACGACGCCGCCACGGCGGATCGGCCACAACCGCCGGCGACTCCCACAGAGGGCGGGAGAGAAACAGGCTGGGCATGGCCGGCGAGTATCGGCGTCGGCATGATCGTGAGCCTGGCGGGCATTGGCTGGTTGCTGTGGTCGCTTCCCTTGCGGGGTGCCGCCCCAACCAGCGCATTGTTCCTGCGTCTCCGGCGACTTGGCCGCTTCTTCGGGATAACGTCGTCAGCGAGCGAGACGCCCCGTGAATACGCGCGGTCTTTCACGAACGCCGTTCCCGCTTCCGGTGAGCATGTCGCCAGAATCGTTACCGCCTATGAGCTCGACCAGTTCGGACCCGAACCGGCGGACAACCGGCTCGTCTCCACCGCGACCTTCGCCTGGCGATCGATCCGACGGCAGCTGCCCTCATGGATCTTCCAGCGCCGGATGGGGCGGAAGTGATGAACGAGTGACGCCGAACGCCTGGGGGACGTAGTGTCGAGACGAGCGACGATCCTAGTCGCGGGGGCGATCAATACGGACCTCGTCGCCACGATGGTGTCGGCCCCGGCCCCGGGCGAGACCGTCACCGGAACCTCGTTCGCGATTCATGGGGGCGGCAAGGGTGCCAATCAGGCGGTGTCGGCCGCCCGGTCAGGGGCGCGGGTGGCGATGCTCGGCGCGGTCGGGGCGGATGCGTTCGGGTCCGCCCGGCTGGCCGACCTCGAGCGCGAGGGGATCGACATCTCGTGGATTCGCGAGCGTTCCAACGAGCCCTCGGGAGTCGCGCTGATCTTCGTCGAGGAGCATGGCGAGAATCGAATCGCCCATGTGCCGGGTGCGACAACGTCGATCAGCGTGGACGATAGTGCAGGAGCTATAGCCGACGTGCGCCCTTCATTCCTGCTCGCCACGAACGAGCCGCCACACGAGAGCCTGCGTGCGCTCGTTGCAAAAGCGCGTCAGGCTGGTTCCACCGTCGTACTCAACGCCGCGCCCGATCCCGAGCGAGCGGCGGATCTGCTCCCGGATGTCGACATCGCGATCCTCAATGCCGGGGAAGCGGCGCGGATCCTCGCGCGGAGCGACGAACTTGACCCGTACGAGGCGATTGCGTCTCTCCGGGCTTTGGGGCCAGCGACGGTCATCCTGACGCTCGGCGCGGCGGGAGTCGTTGGGAATGAGCGCGATCGCATCTTCGTGCAGCGCCCACCGCTTGTGGAGGCCGTAGACACGACGGGCGCGGGGGACACCTTTTGTGGGGCGTTCACGGCGGAGCTTTGGCGCGGATCGTCGATAACCGACGCGGCACGTCACGGCGTACTGGCGAGCGCGCTTTCCGTCACAATACGAGGGGCTCAAGCCGGAATCCCCACTCGCCAGCAGGTAAAGAGCTTCGTTGACATGTTGTAGGTGGCGGAAGGGGCGGGATTCGAACCCGCGATGCGTCTCCGCATACCCGCTTTCCAGGCGAGCGCACTAGGCCAACTATGCGACCCTTCCAGATTCCTTGACCTGCTGACCCGCCAGCGGCGGAGAGGGCGGGATTCGAACCCGCGGTGGCTCGTCACCACACTGCTTTTCGAGAGCAGCACCTTAAACCACTCGGACACCTCTCCGCGCGCGATTGTACCAAACGTCAGGCGTTCTTGCCCGCAGGCGGTGCATCGCCGGTGCGATTTCCGCACCAGTGAGCACCTGTATCTCGCCAACGAATGAAGCCGCCCCTCGAGGACGGCTTCGGTACGCCTGGCAGGATTCGAACCTGCGGCCTTTGGGTCCGCAACCCAACGCTCTATCCCCTGAGCTACAGGCGCGCGACATAATGAACGGTAATTCCCAGTGGGGCGGGAGTGGCGGGCTCCCGGTGTCCGGCCACTGTGGCGGAGAGGGAGGGATTCGAACCCTCGAAGGGAAATGACTCCCTTACACACTTAGCAGGCGCGCGCCTTCAACCACTCGGCCACCTCCCCAGTGGAACGGCAGAATTTTAGCAGACGATGCGCGTTTCGTCGACAGGTGGCCGCCCGCCTAAACCGCTGCAAACCGGTTCCGATTCGAGTAGAATCGGAACCGGAGAGGTGCCAGAGCGGACGAATGGAACGGTCTTGAAAACCGTCGAGGGGCAACCTTCCGCGGGTTCGAATCCCGCCCTCTCCGCCACCAGTCCTTAACCCGTGTTGCCCGCTCAGCGGTTCTCCGACGAACTCGGCCATGCCGTCGTCTTCATGACCGCTTGGATATGGCGGGGCCCAATGGCGGCTGTTTGCCGATCACGGCTTGCCCACCCATGTAGGGCCGCAAGATGTCGGGGATTCCGACAGTCCCGTCTTCGCGCTGATAGTGCTCCAGAATCGCGATGATCGTACGCGGCAGGGCCAGCCCGGAACCATTGAGCGTGTGCAGGAACTGGGGGCGGCCACCGCCCTCCTCCCGGAACCGCAGATTGGCCCGCCTCGCCTGAAAATCGCGAAACAGCGAGCACGATGAGATCTCGAGCCACTCGTCCGAGCCCGCCGCCCACGTCTCGATGTCGAACGTCTGGGCCGCCGAGAACGTCATGTCGCCGGTCGACAGATTGAGGATCCGGTACGGCAGGCCGAGCTCCGACACGACGTAACACGCTTCGTCCAGGAGTCGCTGTAATTCCCGCTCCGAGTGGTCCGGATGGGAGAACTTGACCATCTCGACCTTTTGGAACTCGAACACCCGCGTGATTCCCCGAACGTCTCGCCCGGCCGAGATCTGCTCACGACGAAAGCATTGAGTCGCCGCGACGTGGTAGATTGGCAACACCGATCCATCCAGGATCTCGTCCCGGTAGAGGTTGGTGATGGGCACCTCGGCGGTCGGGATCAGCCACTTGTCTTCCTCGATGTCGCGATAGAGGGTGTTGGTGAACTTCGGGAGGTTACCGGTACCCACCAGCATTTCTCCAAGCACCAGGTGGGGTGGAATCACTTCGCTGTACCCGTGTCGCTGAATGTGGACATCCAGCATCCACGCGACCAGCGCTCGCTGGAGCCGTGCGCCGTCGCCTCGCAAGACGAAGCCGCGGGTTCCGGCGATCTTGATTCCCCGCTCGAAGTCAATGATGCCGAGTGCTTCGGCAAGATCCCAGTGTGGCTTGGGCGTGAACGCAAAGGTCGGCGCCGCGCCGTGAACGGCGACGATCTCGTTTGCGGCGGCATCGGGGCCGACGGGGACTTCCGGGTCGGGGAGATTTGGAACACCGAGCATCAGATCGTGGAGCTGCGCATCTGTCTCCCGGACGGTCCCGTCGAGCTCGGCGATGTCGTCGCCGAGCTCCTTCATCTCCGCGATCAGCCGCGAGCGCTCGTCGGCGTCGCTTGTGCGCCCGACGAGTCGGGAGCCTTCATTCCGCCTCGCCTTGAGGTCTTCGACCTGTCTGATCGTATCCCGTCGGCTTTTGTCGAGCCGCAAGATGTCGTCGATTGGCACATCCACATTCTTTGCGCGCGCGAGATCGCGCACCTTCGCGGGGTCATCCCGAATTATCTGAATATCGAGCACGCTGTCATCCTTCGTGGCTGGAGGCTTCCGTAACCCGAACCTGTACCCCCGCCGGGCGGCGGGATGCGCGTCCACGACGATCTCTCCCTACTTCCCGGTTGAGTTGGGGGAAACAGGCGAGATTCTCCGCGGACTAGGTAGACGCGCCGTGGGAGCGGGCGAAGGAGCGTGGAAGGGAAGGGATGATGCCGGGCAGGAACTTCTGCCAATCGGTCTGGATCGCGGTGTCGAGACGGCGCTCGATCGTATAGTACTGACCGGCGCGTGGCTCATGAGGCTGCTTGCGCAGGGCCATCCGGGCCTCGGCGATACTTTTGCCGCCCTTGCGATGATTGCACGTCTTGCACGCCGAGACCACGTTGTCCCACACGTGAAGACCCCCTCGGGAGCGCGGGATGACGTGATCGATCGTCAGATCCGACCCCTGGCGATCGCAGTACTGGCAGGTATAGCCATCCCGGATAAAAATCTCGCGACGCGTCAGCTTGACCCTCGGGCGCGGTCGACGAATCAGATACATCAGCCGGATCACGGACGGTGCCGGGAAGACGGCGGAGACACTCGACAGGCCAAGGGCCTTGGCTTCGAGAATCTCGGCCTTGCCACCGATCACCAGCACAAGCGCTCGCCGTACATTGCACACGTTGAGCGGCTCATAATTCTGGTTTAGCACGAGTACCGCGTTGTTTCCCACCCTGCCGTCAGCCCTTCGGTCAGGGTTGCCCTTGGCTGCCTTCGCACCTGGAGCCGGATGCAACCACCCGTCCATAAAACTTCGTCGATGGTAGCATGCGCCCGATGCTGGAACAATGTCGAAAATAGCAAGCCCGTGGCCGGGGTGGGCGGGGCGCTCGACGATCCTAGTCAGCGGCGATCTCATCGAGCTCGAGCAGTGGCCGAAGGTACGCGCCGGTGAACGACTCCTGCACCCGCACGATGTCTTCGGGCGTGCCTTCGGCCACGACCATTCCACCGCCGCTCCCGCCTTCCGGACCCAGATCGATCACCCAGTCGGCCGATTTGATCACGTCGAGATTGTGCTCGATCACGATAACGGTGTTGCCGCCGTCGGCGAGCCGTTGGAGAACGCCCAGCAATCTCTCGATGTCGGCGAAGTGGAGTCCGGTCGTCGGCTCGTCGAGGATGTAGAGCGTTCGTCCCGTCGCCCGCCGCGACAATTCGCTCGACAGCTTGATCCGTTGGGCCTCGCCACCGGAGAGCTGGGTGGCCGGCTGCCCGAGCCGGATATAGCCAAGGCCAACGTCTTCAAGCGTTTGGAGCTTGTTCCGGATCGACGGGATATTCTCGAAGAACGAGAGCGCTTCGGTCACTGTCATGCTCAACACGTCGGCGATCGACTTGCCCTTGTAGAGAATCTCCAGCGCTTCGCGATTGTAGCGGGCGCCGAGGCACACCTCGCACGGCACGAACACGTCGGGCAGGAAGTTCATCTCGATCTGGATGATTCCCTCACCCTTGCAGGATTCGCAGCGCCCACCCTTGACGTTGAACGAGAAGCGCCCCGCCAGGTACCCGCGGGTCTTCGCTTCCGGCAGGGAGGCAAAGAGCTCGCGGATCGGGGTAAACAGCCCGGTATAGGTAGCTGGGTTGGAGCGTGGAGTGCGTCCGATCGGCCCCTGGTCGATCTCGATGACCTTGTCGAGGCTCTTGATCCCGTCCAGGCCGTCGTGGGTTCCAGGACGGGCACGCGCACGGTGCAGATCCATCGCCAGTCGTTTGTGCAAAGTATCGGTGATCAGCGAGCTCTTGCCCGACCCGGACACCCCCGTGATGCAGGTGAACGTGCCCAGCGGGAACCGGACCGTGACATCGCGGAGATTGTTCGCCTTCGCGCCGCGAAGTACGAGGTCCTTGCCGCTCCCGAGACGCCGCTTGCCCGGCAGCGGGATCGAGCGTTTGCCACTCAGGAAGTCGCCAGTGATCGAGCCGGTGGTACGGGCGATCTCGTCCATCGTGCCTTCGCCGACGACATGCCCACCATGCTCGCCGGCTCCCGGCCCGATGTCCACAATCCAGTCGGCGGCCCGCATCGTGTCCTCGTCGTGCTCGACGACGATCAGGGTGTTGCCGATGTCGCGCAATCGTTGGAGCGTCTTGATCAGGCGTGCGTTGTCGCGCTGGTGCAGGCCGATGCTCGGTTCGTCGAGAATGTAGAGCACGCCCATCAGGCTCGAGCCAATCTGGGTCGCCAGCCTGATCCTCTGTGCCTCACCGCCGGAGAGCGTGTTCGCCGAGCGCTCGAGGGTGAGATAGTCGAGCCCGACGTCGATCAGGAAACCGAGGCGCTCCCGGAGCTCCTTCAGGATTTGGCGGGCGATCAGAAACTCCCGGTTCGACAGGACCGCCTGTCCCGTGCCGTTCGGCTCGACGGTCAGTTCCTGAAAAAAGGTCTGTGCGACATGGATCGGCATTCTCGTGACATCGACAATGGATCTGCCATGCACGAGCACCGCGAGAATCTCCGGCTTGAGCCGGGCTCCCTGGCAGACCGGACACGGTCGGATCGCCATGTAGCGTTCGACATCCTCACGTACGGATTCGGATGCGGTGTTCATGTAGCGTCGTTTCAGATTGGGAATGACGCCTTCGAACACCACGTCGTACGAGCGCTTGCGGCCGTTCTTCGACTCGTACTTGACGGTGACCGGGTCCCCGTTGCTGCCGTAGAGGATCGTGCCGAGCGCCTCAGTTGAGAGATCCCTGATCGGGCTGTGAATCGAGAAGTGATACTTCTCGGCCACCGCTTCGAGCAGCGAGCCGTACCACTTCGAGTTCTCCATTCCGCTGCGCATCCAAGGCAGGATCGCGCCCTGGGCGATGCTGATGTCCCGGTTCGGAAGCACCATCTCCGGATCGAGCTCCATCGTGGTTCCAAGTCCGGTGCAGTCCGGACAGGCTCCCTGCGGATTGTTGAAAGAGAAGTTCCGGGGCTCGAGCTCACCGAAGCTGAGCCCGCAGTGGACGCAGGCGAACTGCTCCGAGAATGTCAGCTCCTCGCCGTCGATGATCTGGACGGTGGCGATGCCCTGCGACATGCGGAGCGCGACTTCCAGCGAATCGATCAGGCGGACCCGGTCCGGATGCCGCTCCGGCGTCACGGCGGGATCCTCGGGATGGCGGATCACGAGGCGATCGACGACGACTTCGATCGTGTGTTTCTTCGTCTTCGCCAGCTTGAGTTGCTCGTCGATGTCACCCACATCGCCATCGACCCGCAGGCGGACGAATCCCTGGCGGCGAATCTCTTCGACGACCGCGCTGTGCTCGCCCTTGCGCTCGCGGATCACCGGACCGAGGATCATCAAGCGGGTGCCATCTGGCTGGGCCAGAATCTGCTCCGCCATCTGCTGCACTGATTGCTGCGTGATGGGGCGGCCACACGTCGGGCAATGTGGGTGGCCGATACGAGCGAACAGCAGGCGCATGTAGTCGAAGATCTCTGTGACGGTGCCTACCGTGGAGCGAGGATTCCGGCTCGTTCCCTTCTGATCGATCGAGATCGCGGGAGAAAGACCGTCGATATGGTCGATGTCCGGCTTTTCCATCTGGCCGAGGAACTGTCGAGCATATGCCGAGAGGGACTCGACGTATCTGCGCTGGCCCTCGGCGAAGATCGTGTCGAAGGCGAGCGACGACTTTCCCGAACCGGAGAGACCGGTCAGGACGACCAGCTTGTTCCTCGGAATATCGACATTGATGTTCTTGAGATTGTGCTCGCGAGCGCCGCGGACGCTGATGAACTCGTTCTGCTGCGGCATGCACCGTTACCTTTGCGTGTGGAGGCTGCGCGGGGGAAGGAATCTCTGCCCGGCCTCAGGCTCGCCAACCCCACGATGGGGTGTCCGAACAGGTCGAACAAACGATCGTAACGTGTTAGTTTACCATGCCAATCGCGGGGATCAATATTCGCCCAGAACCGGGGGCCTCGCCATGGAGCGGGAGGATCGCTGTCTCGCCGGCTATTGCGTTCCGCAGACACTCGTTGCATAATGCTCGCAAAGGTCGGTGATCGAGAGGAGTACGGCTCTCGCCGCGACAGGAAACCGGAACCATCGACTGAGAGTTCCGGTGGTGGGTAGTGAACTGGAAAGTCGCTCGTAAGACGCTCCGCCAAAAGGGCCATTGCCCCTGAGGCGGAGACGGGTCGCCCGTTACAGCGATCGAGAGCAGGCCGCCGCGCGGTCTGAAGCGAGGTGGTACCGCGGGTAACTCCGTCCTGGCATGTCAGGGCGGTTCTTTGCTGTCTGGAGGTTTCAGTCAGGCGCGAAATGCCCACCCCCGGTCTCGCTTCGCAAAAGGGCACACCATGGCAACGACCGTGACCCATTCCATTCCTTCGTCCGGCTCCGATCTCCCGAAGACCTATGATCCCCGCGCCGCGGAGCACGGACTCTACGACTGGTGGGATGAGCAGGGCTTCTTCGCACCCGCCACCGGGGACGGCGATCCGGGCCAGCGGCCCTTCGTCACGATCATGCCTCCCCCCAACGTCACCGGAGTGCTCCACGTTGGGCATGCCCTGTTCGTCGCCCTGCAGGACGTCATGACCCGCTGGCACCGGATGCGGGGGGAGCCAGCTCTCTGGCTTCCCGGAGCCGATCACGCGGGGATCGCCGGTCAGTGGGTGGTCGAAAAAGCCCTTGCCGAGGAGGGGTTGACGCGGCACGACCTGGGCCGAGATGCGTTCCTGGAACGGGTCTGGGCGTTCATGGATGAATACCGGCCTCGGATCCGGGAGCAGATGAAGCTGCTCGGCGCGTCGTGCGACTGGTCGAGATTCGCGTTCACGATGGATCCTGGTCCGGCGCTCGCGGTCCGGACGACGTTCAAGCATCTCTACGACAAGGGGTCGATCTATCGCGGTGAGCGGATGATCTCCTGGTGCCCGCGCTGCCGCACCGCGCTCTCCGACCTCGAAGTCAAGCACCGTGAGGAGCCATCTTGCCTCTGGGTGCTCGCGTATCCCGTCGATCGCACGGGCCAAGTGATCGAGGTCGCGACCACGCGCCCCGAGACGATGCTTGGCGACACCGGTGTCGCGGTCCATCCCGACGATCCACGCTACGCCGATCTCGTCGGGAAGAACGTTCGGCTCCCGATCGTCGACCGGCTGATCCCGATCGTCGCCGATCCTCATGTCGATCCGGCGTTCGGAACCGGCGCGGTGAAGGTGACTCCCGCTCACGACCTCAACGACTTCGAGATCGCCCAGAGGACGGGTCTGCCGGCGATCACCATCCTGAATCCCGATGCAACGATGAACGCCGCGGCGGGCACACTTGAAGGCTTGACGGTCGCGGAGGCACGAGCCGAGGTCGTCGACATCGCATCGAGGGATGGCTGGCTGGTGAAAGTCGAGCCGCACCTCCACAGCGTCGGGCACTGCGAGCGCTGCGACACGATCGTGCAGCCGGCGTTGAGCAAGCAGTGGTTCGTGCGGATGAAGCCGCTCGCCGCGCCCGCTCTCAGGGCGGCCCAAAGTGGCGACCTGATCTTCGTGCCCGAGCGGTTCAAGGGCGTCTACGACAATTGGCTCGAAAACATCCACGACTGGTGCATCTCCCGCCAGCTCTGGTGGGGGCACCGGATCCCGATCTGGTACTGCACGGGATGCGGTGAGACGCACGTCAGCATCGAGGAATCGCTGATCGCGTGCCCTGCCTGCGGCGGGGCGGTGGAGCAGGATCCCGACGTGCTCGACACCTGGTTCAGCTCCGGCCTGTGGCCGTTCTCGACGCTCGGGTGGCCCCGCGAGACCGATGACCTGAAGCGCTTCTATCCGGGGTCGGTGCTCGAGACCGGGCATGAGATCCTGTTTCCGTGGGTCGCCCGGATGGTCTTCTTCGGGATCGAGATGATGGGGGAGGTGCCGTTCCACACGGTCTACCTGCACGGCATCGTGCGCGATGTCGAAGGCGCCAAGATGAGCAAGACCAAGGGCAACGTGATCGACCCGATCGAGGTCTCGGACGAGTACGGCGCAGACGCGCTCCGCTATACGCTGGTGACGCAGGCCGCGCCGGGCAACGATAGCCGTCTCAGCATCCAGAAGGTGGAAGCCTCGCGAAACTTCTGCAACAAGCTGTGGAATGCCTCGCGCTTCGTGCTCCGCTCGCTCGGTGACGCCAAGGTCGTGATGGGCCCCGATGGGCCTGCTCTGCCCATGGGTGATCTGGCGCTGGCGGATCGCTGGATCCTGAGCAAGCTCGATGGCACGACCCAGGCGGTGACCCGACTGCTCGACGCGTACCAATTCGGCGAGGCGGGGCGACAGATCAATGACTTCATCTGGACCGAGCTTTGCGACTGGTATATCGAGGCCGCCAAGGTCCGGCTCCGGGGAACCGCGACGGATCGTCAGCAGGTCACCCAGGTTCTGGCCTATACGATGGAGCGGAGCCTGCGATTGCTTCACCCATTCATGCCGTTCATCACCGAACGATTGTGGCGGGAGATGCCGCACGCCGGGCCGAGCGTCATGATCGCGCCCTGGCCGGCCGCTGGGAAACGCGATCTGGCGTCCGAGCAGACATGGGTGACGCTGATGGACGTTGTGCGCGGCATCCGTACCGCCCGCGCGGACTCCAGTGTCGAGCCCGGAAAGTGGATCGCGGCCGATGTCTATGCCGGTGAGATGCGGCAACGGTTCGAGGAAGCGCGGGCGGAGTTCGGATCGCTCGCCCGGATCGCGGACGACCAGCTTCGCTTCCCCGCCGGTGAGGCACCGGGTCTTCCGGGGTCGTTGACCGTGCTTGCGGGGCCGGTCGTGGCCTCGCTCCCGCTCGCCGAGATGATCGATCTCGATGTGGAGCGGGCGCGGTTGAGGAAGGAGCTGGAGGACGCCACACGAGAACGATCGCGCGCCGAGGCGCAGCTCGGCAATGCGTCGTTCATGGCTCGCGCACCGGAGAAGGTGGTCGAAATCCAGAGGGAACGGTTGACGCGCGCGATCGAGCAGATTCGCACGCTCGAGATCCGGCTCGCCGACCTCAACGATTGACGATGTTCTCGCATGACCAATCATGGTTCCAACGCCACCCGCTCGCCGTCGCCTACGATCTGCTCGGGGCGACGCTCAGTGTGGAACGAGACGGTGTGGCGACGGGGGGGCGGGTGGTCGAAGTCGAAGCCTACGCTGGGCCTGACGACCTCGCGTCCCACTCCGGCAAGTATCGCGCGGCACGAACGGCGTTGTTCGGCGAGCAGGGGCGGCTCTACATCTATCGGTCGTACGGAATCCATACGATGCTCAATGTCGTCGCCCATGCGGCTGGTGGCGCCGGCGGGGTGCTGTTTCGCGCCCTCGAACCCTCCGCCGGGCTCGAGGAGATGCGGGTGCGCCGGGGCGAGGGCGCGCGCGCTCTCGCGACCGGACCCGGCTCGCTCTGCCAGGCGATGGGCTTCAGGCTGGACGATGACGGCACGGATCTGATCGAAAGTGCCTGGCTGGGTCTCGATGTCGATCGTCGCATCGACGCCGCGATTGCCAGTCCCCGGATTGGCGTCAGCAAGGGCCTGAGCGTGAACTGGCGCCTGTTCGACCGGGAAAGCTCGCACGTGTCCGTTCACAAGCGAGGAACCCTGGTCACATACGACGATCTCGAAGACATGATCCCTCCGGTGGGCACTATCATCTCATGAGCGCAGACGCGCGATCATCCGGCCCGCAACACATCGCTCGCGAGTTCAGCAGGAAACCTTCATGCCAGTTCGGCTGCTCGACCCGGAGACAATTGGCAAGATCGCCGCCGGTGAAGTCATCGAGCGGCCGATGTCGGTCGTCAAGGAACTGATCGAGAACTCGATCGACTCTGGCGCCACAAGAATCGCTGTCGAGCTCGAACGGGGGGGCAGCCAGCTAATCCGGGTGACGGACGACGGCGCGGGGATGTCGGCGGGAGATCTGGCACTCGCGATCGAACGGCACGCCACGTCCAAGCTCAGTGCCCTCGACGATCTCGAGACGCTCCAGACGCTGGGTTTCCGAGGTGAGGCGCTGCCAAGTGTCGGCGCTGTCTCACGACTCGGCATCCGCTCCCGCGAGAGATCCGGAAAGGCCGGCACGGAGCTGGAACTGAACTTCGGTCGCCAATCGAACGTGGCCAGCGGATCAGTCCCTCCCGGCACATCGATCACGGTCCGGGAGTTGTTCGGCAACGTCCCCGCGCGACTCAAGTTCCTTCGTCAGCCCTCGACCGAATCAGCCTATGTCACTCGTCTCATCGGGGCGTACGCCTGCCTGCGGAGCGACATCCGCTGGACACTAGCGATCGACGGACGGCGCTCGATCTCGACCCCGGGAACTGGTGACGACGTCGACGCGGCGCTTGGGGTCTACGGCGCGGAACTGAACGACGAGATCCTGATACTGTCGCCACTCGGCGACGACTCGCGGATTCCGGGCGTCGAGGTTTCGGGTTGGATCAGTAGCCCTCGAGTGACCCGATCTCACCGCCAAAACCTCTTCTTCTTTGTCAATGGCCGTTTGATTCAGCATCGCTCGATGATGTTCGCGCTCGAAGAGGCGTTCCAGAGCCTGTTGATGATTGGCCGGCATCCGATCGGGATGGTGAGAATCAAGGTCGATCAGCGCATGGTCGATGTCAACGTGCATCCGACCAAGGCCGAGGTGAAGTTCGCGGATGACCGGGCCGTCTGCCGGGCCGTCCAGCGAGCGACCCATCAGGCGCTCACACGGCAGCCTCAGGATCTGATTCCGGCGGTATCGTTTCTTCCCCCCGGCCCGAACGGGCTGGGGATGGAACAGGGAACGTTCACCTCCCTGCCACCGCCGTCGCGGATCGGATCGCAGCCGACATCCCACCTCCACGGCGAGCCCGGTACCACGCCACCGCGATCCATCAATCCGTCCGGCGTTCCGGCACTGCGCGTCCTCGGCCAGGTCGGAGGAACCTACATCATCGCCGAGGGGCCATCCGGCGTTTTTCTGATCGATCAGCACGCCGCCCACGAGCGCGTGATGTACGAGAAGATCCTCGGCCAGATGACGGCGAACGCGGTAGACCGGCAACCCCTCCTCGACCCGATGGTGATCGAGCTCTCGACGGAGGAGCTGGTGGCGTTCGACCGCTCGGTGGAAGAGCTTGGTGAGATCGGGTTCGATGTCGAGCGCTTCGGTGACCAATCGATCGTCGTGAGGCAGGTTCCCGCGATCGTCAAGGGCGTGGATATCGCCGAACGATTCCACCTGATCCTGCAAGAGCTGGCGGAGGGTGGCGCGGGGGATTCATGGATGGATTCGGTCGCGATCAGCGCCGCCTGTCATACGTCGATCCGGGCGGGACAGGCACTCTCGTTGCAGGAGATGCGGGAGCTCGTGGCCCAGCTGGAGCGAACCGGGCAACCGCGGGCCTGCGGGCACGGTCGTCCGACGATGCTGCACATGTCGCAGGGCGATCTCGAGCGCCAGTTCTCGCGCCGCTGACGGCTGTCGCCATTGAGTGGTATCACCGATAGCGGCCGCGCCAGCCGTACCAGCGAACCACCAGCACGTCTCGCAGATTCTGGAGCGTATCAGTGACCGGATTGATCTTGCTGTGCGCGCCATAGGTCCATGTGACCGGTATTACGGCGATCCGCATCCCTTGTCGGCGGGCGATGTAGAGGAGCTCGACATCGAAGGCGGTCACTCGAGGACGAGTGACAACGCCGCACCCGGCATAGAGCTGGCAGCGAGGAAGGATCGTGTCGATCGCCTCCCTTGTGAAGAACTTGAACCCGCATTGGGTGTCGTGGATGCCAGGCAGGAGCAGGGCGCGGGTCAGTCCATTGAACACCCGACCCATCGCGTGCCGGTACCACGGCTCGCCGATGCGCGCCGCGCCTGATCCCTCGCGGGATGCGATCGCGACGTCCGCTCCCAACGAGAGCGCCTCGTGGCAGGCGAACCATGTGTCGAGCGGGGTGGCGAGATCCACGTCGCAGAATCCGACGAACGTTCCGCTCGCGTGCCGGAGCCCGCTGATTACCGCTCGGGCCTTGCCGCGATGCGCTTCCTCGAAGGCGCGAACGTTCTCGAACCGGGAGGCAAGCTGATCGGATAACGCAACCGTCGCATCAGTGCTGCCGTCATCGACGATCAACACCTCACCGGCGATCCCGTTCCGGCCGTAGAAGGCGAGGATCTCCCGGATACATGGTTCGAGCCGGTCTTCCTCGTTGAACACCGGGATGACGATCGAGAGGAGCGGTTTGGAATTGCCGGACGCGATGCCAAAGTCCAGATGGGTTGTTGAATCCAACAGTGAAGGACTCCGATACACCTCTGCGGCATTGGGAAAACGTGGTGTCCACGCAACCAGTGGTCAGTCTATCATGGAGAGGGAGAGTCCCTGGAGATCGGCGCCGATCCACGGGAGGGCGTATGGTCAGAGGGGTCACGTCGAATTGGCAGGTGTCAAGAGTGCACGGTTGCGATTCCGGCCTGGAGCGTACATGATCGATGTCTACGTCTATCCATCCTGCTCTTCGTGCCGAAAAACCGTCGAAGAACTCGAGTCGCACGGCGTTGAGTTTCGAGTCCGTGATTTCCGCAAGGAGCGGTTCACCACCGACGAGTTGGCAAACGTGCTCGCCCAAGTAGAGATGACGCCACCGATGGCGCTTTCGACGCGGAGCCGTGTCTACCGGGAGCGAGAACTCGACGCCGAGACGCTCGGGAATGACGACCTCCTCAAGCTGATGGTCGAGGAACCGACGTTGCTGCGTCGGCCGATCGTGATCAAGGGCGATCAGGTCGTGATTGGACATATTCCTGCCAAGCTGGCGGCGCTCGTTGCCTCCTGAGACGAACATGTCGATGTGCGGACTCCATCCAGGGCATCGGTGCAAGGCCGCTCCCGAACAGCCGCCGCGGCGAGGAGATGATCATGCCCCTTGCGTTCGGATCTCATTTGTCGACTTCTGGTGGGGTCGATCGCGTCTTCGCGCGGGCGGAGGCGCTTCCGGTAGAGTCGTGCCAGATCTTTTCCAAGAACGAACGCCAGTGGGTCGCAAAACCACTCGATCCGTCAGTCGTCGAGCGATTTCATGAGGAGAAGAAGCGGACGGGTCTGACGAAACTCGTGGTTCACGATTCCTATCTAATCAACCTGGCATCGCCGAAACCGGACATCCTGGCGAAATCGCTTGCCGCTTTCAGGGACGAGCTGGAACGGTGCGACATCCTGGGGATCGACTTCCTCGTGACACACCCAGGGGCTCACACCGGCAGCGGCGCCGAGGCGGGCATCACGCGCTTCGCGGCATCGTTGAATCAGATCTTCGAGGAGATTCCCGAGAACAAGGCGCTCACGCTGCTCGAAACGACCGCTGGCCAGGGAACCACCCTGGGCCGTTCGTTCGAGGAGATCGCGGCCATCATCGACCAGGTGGAGAAGAAGGATCGCGTGGGCGTCTGCCTCGACACCTGTCATATCTTCGCGGCTGGATACGACTTCCGGACCGCCGAGGGCTACGCGGAGGTGATGGCGCGGTTCGATCGGATCGTTGGACTCGGCAGGCTCCGCGTGCTCCATCTCAACGACTCGAAGATGCCTTTCGGCAGCAACAAGGACCGGCACGCGCATATTGGCGAGGGAGAAATCGGGACGGAGAGCTTTCGACATTTCGTCAATGACGCGCGGCTGGCGGGGCTCCCGGCGATCCTGGAGACGGAGAAGGACGACGCCGGCGAGAATGATCTGAAGAACCTCGCGACGCTCAGGGGACTGGTTGGCTGAGCGTGGTCTGCCGGAGCAACGTCACAAGGGCGAAAAAACACCTGTTTACTGCGGTTTGCCGACGTTGTGCTCATCGGATATGCAGGGCGCCTCCATTCGCCTTCGCTCAGGTCAGGCATTCTTGCCGATTCAACGATCGGCGGAAGCGAACAGCGCTTCGGCCTGGGGGTCCCTCGGCGCTTCGCTCCCTCGGGATGACAGCTGTGCGTACTTCTTTCGCAACCCGATGTAGTGGTAGTTTGGTCCGCCATCGACCAGGCGTGACCGACACCTCAATGGTTCAAGGATCAGTACAGTTCCGAGGCGTGATCCCGGAACCGGTCGTAGCGCGATGGCGCGTTCGTCTGTTGATTCTCCGGTCCGACACCGGAGTCCCACCAGATGGGCGCTTGGGCGCCGATCGTGGCAAGTTCGGTCTTGGTATAGATGAGACCGTCGCGTTCGAGCACGGATAGCTCGTACTCCTGGCTCATCGTGATCGCATCGACCGGGCAAACCTGCGAGCACAGCCCGCAGAACATGCACCGTCCAGCCTTGAGGATGAACTCCCCCAGCTCGCGGTCACCTTCTTCGGAGGGAACGACGTGCATCTCGAGGCAGGTCGTCGGGCAGATTCGAGCGCACAAGCCACACGCGACGCAAAGTGGCTCACCCGTGTCGGGATCCGACCGAAGGGATGGCAGGCCGCGAAACCGCGGCGCCATCGGCCGTTTGACTTCAGGATATTCGATCGTCGCCTTCGGTCTCACCATTCGCTTGATAGTGACCCCAAAGCCCTTGACTTCATCGAGCATCGTCTGCTCCTTTCCTGTCCAGAGGTTACCGCAATCGCGTCCTCGACGCATGTTTGCCCTACGACTCGCGCAGGACGAATGCGGGCGCGAGCGGCGTGCCGCCCACGTTGGGCTGGAGCATCGTCGCGCCGGGATCACCGAACGCCGCCGTCGGGGTGACGATTCCGCCGCGCTCCAGCCGCGCGTAGGAGACACCGGCGTAGGCGGGAACCAGTTGCGAGATCTCGTTCATCACCCGGCTCGCGTGTCCGACGCCCAGACCGTAACCCATCCGGCTTGCCACCGCAGGGATGATCTCGAGCTCTCCGCGGGCCTCGCCGATCGCGGGCACCGCCATTCGAACGCGCTGCACGGTTCGATCGTAACTGGTGAACGTCCCGTCCTTCTCCAGGTTGAGACTCAGCGGGAACACCACGTGAGCGATCGTGGTCAGGGGAGATTCGAACGCCGCCACGACCACGAGGTACTCCAGCTTCTTGAGCGCCTCGAACAACCGTGGGTCGAGCTGGCCATCGCGCGTCTCGATTCCGCCCTTGAACCACAAGGCTTCGGCGGCTCCGGAAGAGATCGACCGCGCCGACATGAGACCGCCCTCGATCCACATCGCGGTGACGGTTCCGGACTCGATCGCGGCCGCCAGGTCGGTGACCCCGATACCACGATCGGCCGGGAGAGATCGCACCGGAACGAACCCGTTCGATGTCTTCGCCCGCTCGGCCCATCGGGGTAGCCAGGCATCCTCGAAGCGCCGCCGCATTTGCGGATCGTCGACCCGCGCGCCGCCCGGGAGATAGGTGGGCGTCACGCCCATGTCGGTCGCGCCCTGATAGTTGGCCGGGCCGCGATGGGACGAGATGCCCCCGCCGGCGCGGCCCAGATTGCCGGTAATAATGCTCAGGTTGGTGCAGGCCGCCGTCACCGCACCTGGATCGTCGGCGATCGATCCCTCTCCGGTGCCCTTGTGAGCGATCGTGTTGAAGATCGCGCCCGGGGGGAAACCGTCGTCCGGAACGGACTCCGGAACCTCCGACTTGCCGGTGATGAACAGGATCGCCGCCCGCGTGATGTCGTCCGCCGGCACCCCGGTCGCGACGGCAACCGCCGCGAGATCGACCGCCTCGATCCTGGACCGCCATTCCTGGCTGCCCGCGGCCTCGGCGCCGCTGAGGGCGTCAAGGCCCAGGCGGAGCACTTCCGAGGCGATCGCGTGAACGACCAGGTCCGTCGTTCCCGGGTTCGGCTTGAGCCAGAGCGCGGCCCGGTCACAAAGCAGGTAGTGCTCGGAGCTGATCACGGTCACGCGCGCGTCGCGGTAGTGGCGGGCGTGATTGATCCAGTACGACGTGATTGGCGCATGGTCGAAGATCGACGGTCCGACGACGATGATGTTCCTCGCCGCCGAGAAGAGTTCCTGCATGTTGTTGGTCGACGCGACATCGACCCCGAGCGCCTCACGGGTGACCTGCTCGACAGCTGACTGTCGCGGTGAGAGCAATCTGTCGACGTTGTTGGACCCCATGACCGCGCGTGAGAACTGCTGCAGGAGATAGGCTTCCTCGTTGGTGTTCTCGGCCGATCCCAGCGCCGCGAACTTGCTCCCCTGATGGTGAGCGAGGGATTCCGCTACCTCGTCGACGGCCTGGTCCCACGTGGTTTCGTACATCCGGCCGTCGTCCCCACGCAGCAGCGGATAATGGAGCCGCTCCGGGCTCTGCATCAGCTCGTGGCCCCATTTGCCCTGCTCGCAGGTGTAGCCGTGGTTGACGCCCCGCTCCCAGAGGTGGCCGGTGCGTCGAACGATGCCCTTGTTGGATTCGATGTTCAGCGTGCAGCCGACATCGCAGAAGCCGCAGATCGTCTCGGTGGATTCGAGCTCCCAGGGATGATGCCCGTAGTGCCGGTCGGTAAGGGCGCCAACCGGGCAGACCGCGATACACATGCCGCAGTTGGTGCAGGTGCCGTCGCTCAAGTCTTCGCCAAAGGCTGGGCTGATCGTCGCCTCAAGGCTTCGATTCGCCGATTCAATGGCGATTACACCGACTACCTCGTCGCAGACTCGGGTGCACCGGTTGCACATAATACAGCGGTCCCACTTGTAATCGATGGTTGCGCTGAAGTGCTCGTAGGGCTGGGCCAGCTTCGGGCGGCGGTAGGGATTGGCGTTGATGTTGTGGAGGTACGTGTTGTCCTGAAGGTAACACTCTCCCGACTTGTCGCACGTCGGACAGTCGAGCGCGTGATCGATGAGATACATCTGAAGAATGTATTGCCTGGCCTGAACCACCTCCGGGGAGTGAGTCAGGACTTCCATTCCTTCGGCGAGCGGAGTCGTACACGACTCGATCAAGCCACCCCGCCTGCCAAGGACGTTGACGGTGCAGATCCGGCACGAGCCCCAGGGACGGAGGAGTGGCTGGTAGCAGAGATTGGGAATCTCGATCCCATTGACCCGCGCGGCCTCGAGGATGTACGTCCCTTGGGGGACGGTGACTGCCTGACCATTCAACGATCCGGTAACCATCGTTTGCTGCGTAGCTGCGATCATTGCCGAACAATGCCTCCGTCGTCGGTTGCTTGCCATTGGCGGGCGGGGAGCGGTTCGGTTGGGGTTCCGCTCGAGCCGGAGCGGCGGAACCGGCACCAGTCACGGTCGCGCAAACCCCGCGTGACCATGGATTGAGAAGTAAAGAATTGGGTCGCGATGGCCCTCACCTACCATAGAATCGTAGCACAGCGGCCTCTCCGAATAATGAGTCCGCTCATGACTGGCATGGTAGAATCACGCCGGTTTCAGACAGACACAGTGCCGCGTGGCGGACTTCGTCGAGACACCCCGCGCGGTCGGAAGAGCGAGTATGAGCGGGAGCGGAGACGACGGCGGAGGAGGATTGCCTTCATGAGTGCCGATGCGAGAACGGATTTCACGACCGTGATCGGTCTCGAAGTTCACGCGCAGGTGCTGACCGCCAGCAAAATGTACTGCGGCTGCTCGGCGAGTTACGCGGATGCCGAACCGAACACGCACGTCTGTCCAGTGTGCCTCGGCCTGCCTGGTGCCTTGCCGGTGATCAACCGCGCGGCGATCGAGACGGTGATGCGCACAGGTACCGCCCTTCGCTGCACGATTCCGGATCAGTGCAAGCTGGACCGCAAGAACTACGTCTACCCCGATCTTCCAAAGGGGTACCAAATCTCGCAATACGATCTGCCCCTGTGCATCGGCGGCGAAATTGACTTCTCGGTCGATGGCGAAAACCGGCGAGCCGGGATCACCCGTGTCCACATCGAGGAGGACACCGGGCGCCTGCTGCACGAGGCCGGTGGGGGAGAGAATCTGACCCTGGTCGATCTCAATCGGTCGGGAGTTCCGCTGATGGAGATCGTCGGCGAGCCCGACCTGACGTCTCCCGAAGAAGCGCGAGAATACCTGATCGCGTTGCGCCGCATCCTCCGCTACATCGAAGCATCGACCGGCAACATGGAGGAGGGTGCCTTCCGCTGCGACGCCAATATCTCGATCCGGGCCACGGATGGATCGTTCATCGGTCCAAAGGTCGAGATCAAGAACATGAATTCCTTCCGCGCGGTTGAGCGGGCATTGCGGTTCGAGGAGCGGCGCCAGCGGGACGCCGTGAGCGAGGGACATGACCTGACCCAGGAGACGCGCGGCTGGGTCGACGCTCGGGGCGTAACGGTATCGCAGCGGACCAAGGAACAGGCGCACGATTATCGCTATTTCCCGGAGCCGGATCTGCCTCGATTACAAACGACACAATCCGCGCGGGTCGCTATCGAAGAGTCGCTTCCCGAGCTTCCATTGGCCCGCCTGAACCGGTTGACGACCCAGTACGAGCTCACCCCGCAAGACGCCGCCGTGCTCACGCTGGAGCGCCCAATCGCCGATCTCTTCGAGGACTCCGTGTGCGGAATGGCGGCCCAGGACGATTATCGGATGACCGCGAACTGGATCGTCAACGACATCATGGGTCTCGCGCGGGCCCGGGCGCTGCCACTGGACGAGCTTCCGGTTTCGGCGACGCAGATTGCCGATCTCGTAACGTTGGTCAAGGCGGGGGAGTTGACGTCCCGCGCGGCGAAGGAACTCCTGCCCCAACTCAACGACGGCGAGCTGCCATCGGATGCAGCGAAACGACTCGATCTGCTGACTGTGTCGGACGACGACGAGCTGTCGCGCGCGGCGACCGAAGCCATTCGACGCCAACCGGCCGCCGTTGCCGATTATCGCGGGGGCAAGCAGGCCGCGATCGGGCGCCTGATGGGCGAGACAATGAAGCTGACGGGAGGGCGCGCACGGCCGGATAGCGTCCGCCAAGCACTGATCGCGCTGCTCGACGAGCAGCGGGTCGAGCAGCGGGTCGAGCAGCGGCACGACCAGCAGTAGGAATGACACAGGCGGAACCGGTCCGCCCGGGAAGATTCGACGCCCTCTTCGACGAGGAGGGCGGGGAGTTGAGGTCCGTACATGGTCGTCAGTGCTGACGTACAGGATGGTACCGGAGTCGGTTCAGAAACCGGAGGAGAATCGGACGATCTGTTCACGGTGGCGGTGGAGCAGTTCACGATCGCGGCGGATGTGATCGAGCTCGAGGACGATCTTCGGGGGGTGATGAGCCATTGCCAGCGCGAGTTGACCGTCCACTTTCCGGTCGAGATGGACGACGGCTCGGTCAAGGTCTTCGCTGGCCATCGGGTTCAGCACAATAGCGGGCCTGGGCCCACCAAGGGGGGCATCCGGTTCCACCAGAGTGTCACGCTCTCCGAAGTGAAGGCGTTGGCGATGTGGATGACGTGGAAATGCGCCGTGGTCGGGCTGCCGTTCGGGGGCGCCAAGGGCGGGGTGCAGGTCGACCCCAAACTCCTCTCCCAGGCCGAGTTACAGAACCTTACCCGCCGGTATACGGCGGAGATCCAGCCGTTCATCGGTCCCACGGTCGACATCCCCGCGCCCGATGTCAATACCAATCCGCAGGTCATGGCGTGGTTGATGGACACCTACTCGATGAACGTCGGCTACTCGGTTCCGGGGGTTACGACGGGTAAGCCGCTCGTGCTCGGTGGTTCCGCTGGGCGAAATGAAGCAACCGGCAGAGGCTGTGTGTTTGGCGTCGAGGAGGCGGCGAACCACCTCGGGATCGAGATCGAGGGCTCGCGAACTGTGATTCAAGGGTTTGGGAACGCCGGTTCCGTGGCCGCCAGGCTGATCGCTGAGGACGGCTCGAGGGTGGTCGCCGTCAGCGATTCCCGCGGCGGCACCTATAACCCCGCTGGACTCGATCTGGACGCGGTAGCTCGCCACAAGGAGCGCACTGGATCGGTTACGTTGTTCGGCGGAGGGGACAACGTCTCCAATAGCGAGCTTCTCGAGCTCGATTGCGAGATCCTGATTCCCGCCGCGATGGAGGGCCAGATCACGGCCGACAACGCGCCCGACATCAAGGCCCGGATCATCGCCGAGGCAGCGAACGGTCCGACGTCTCCCGAAGCGGATCGCCTCCTGTACGAACGGGGCATCGTGGTGGTGCCGGACATTCTCGCCAACGCCGGAGGGGTGACCGTCTCGTATTTCGAGTGGGTGCAGGCGCTGCAGGCGTTTCCATGGAGCGAAACCCAGGTAAACGAGCGGCTGCGCGAGATCATGCAACGGTCGTTCGCCGAGGTGGCCGGAACCGCCGAGAAGTACGGCGTGCACCTCAGGACCGCCGCCCTGGTCCGGGCGATCGAACGGGTTGCCGAGATCAGCCGGTTGCGCGGCATCTATCCCTAGTCCGCACCGGCAACCGGACGGTCGTGGCGCGGACGCTCACAAATCGGGGACGAGAAGGCGCCTGAGCTCGTTCTCCTGTTCCCGGTGGGTGATCGCGATGATCTCGTCGTTCGGCAAGATCTGCGTCGAAGGCTCAGGAACGATCAGGTCGGATTCGCGGGCGATTGCCGCGATCACGCACGCCACCGGAAGATCGATCTCCTCAACCGCCTTGTACGCGACGGGAGACCGTTCACTGATCGTGGCCTCAATAATCGCCAAATCGGCATGCCGAAGGCTGAGCAGGTGAATGAAAGCCCGCTCGGGGATCGCCTGTTCGATCAGGTTAAGGATGTAGTTCGTCTGGCTGACGGTAACGTCGATTCCCATCAACCGAAAGAGCTGTTCATTTTTCGGATTGTTGACGCGGGCGATCGTTCGGCCCACCTGGAATTTCAGCTTCGCCATCTGGCAAACGACCAGGTTGTCCTCGTCTTCACCGGTGACCGCGATCACGACATCCGCGCGCGCCGCTCCGGCGGACGCCAGCACCGACGCCTCCGCGCCATCCCCTTCCAGGATGACCGACCCGAACCGGCCGGAAAACACTTGCACCTTGGCATGGTCGCGTTCGATGAGGAGGACTTCGTGACCTTCATTGAGGAGGGTCTTCGTCAGATAGTAGCCGACCTTGCCACCTCCGACGACAATGACGTACACGGTCAGTGTGCCCTCTGAGCGCTAGATCTGGCCAGCGTACCGGATCCGACGACTTGATCGATGATCTGAGCGGAGATTGTGGTGGTCGGGCAGACAGTGGTCAGTCCGAGGCGACGATACGTATCCTCGCGGACCGGATCATAAATGCGGACGACAACATGGGCAACGCCGAATATGGTGCGTGCAACCTGGCCCGCCATGATGTTCCGGTTGTCTCCATTCGTTACGGCGATGAAGCAATCGGCGGTTTCGATTCCACCAGTCCGGAGCACATCCTCGTCGATCCCGGTGCCGATGACCGTGTCGCCGCTGTACTCGGGTGACAGGCGTTTGAAGGATCCCCCAACCGTGTCGATGACCGTTACCTTGTGTCCGCTGTGATCGAGGATCGAGGCGACGCGTGCACCGACTCTTCCGCATCCCATGATCACGACGTTCATTGCCACTCTACCGGACCGGCCATCCATCCCGGCGTCGGCTGCCTGATCACGATCACCTCGCAAGGCGCGTTGCGCAACACATAATCGACCGTCTCACCGGTGGAGAGCTCGCCAAACTTCTTTCGAACCGACGTCCCAAGCATGATCGCGTTCGAGCCGTGCTCGATCGCTTCGTCGACGATTGCCGCGCCAGCCGATCGAGCCTGGATCAACTCGGTGGTGATCGCCCCTCGCCGGCCGCCCACACATCGAGTCGCGAACCGTTCGGCGTCCTTGAGTACCCGTTCTCCCCGCTCGATCTGCCCCGGCAGCTCGGCGTCGATCGGCATCGACTGCGCTACCTCGACGACATAGACGAGCGTGATGTACGCGTTCGACTTTTGGCTGATCTTGTCCACAATGTCGAGAAGCCGCTGGTCCTCGACTTCGCCGGTCACCGGGACGACGAGGCGATAGTTTGGCGCGGCCGCTTCGGCTGGCTGGTGTCTGAATGCATGTCGAATGCTTGCCAAGAACGTTTCCCCTGCTCGAAATTGAGGACGAACCCCGCGGGCCACATGTCGCTCATCGGTGCAGCCACGCAGTTTAGCGCATCCAGCGACGAATCACTACGTCCTGTCTTGTCCTGTCCCCTCCCACTCGGTGCCATGAGCTGACATCACGACATCAGGACGTTGGGGCGGAGGCGAGAGCGGGGGATGCTGTTGTTCGTTCGAGATGGATCAGCAATGCGCCGATGTCGGTCGAGGTCACGCCGGCGGTACGCCGGGCTTGTCCCACGGTCTCTGGATGCGACGCATTGAGTTTCTGACGCGCTTCGATCCGCATGCCCTGAATCTCGTCGAAAACAAGCCCGATGGGTATTGATCTGGACTCGCTGGCCGCTTGATGTCGCGCCGCCCTCTCCTCCTTCGCAATGAACGAACCATACTTGGCGGCGATTTCGCTTCTCGTGAGCGCGAGTCCGGCCGGTCGTTCGCCTCTCCAGAGGTTGAGCGCTTCGAGAACGTCCAGCACTGTCGAAAGCGATACGTTCGGCCGTCGCACCAGCTCCACTGCGGCTTGGGACCGACCGGCCGGCTGGATGCCATGGAGGAGCAGGGACACCGAATGCCGCTGGTTGGCACCGAGCCAGGTCGTTTCCAGCGTGGTCAGGGTCTGTTCGATCAGCGCCTGCTCGTGGTCGACCTCGGCCGTTCTCGGGGGCGGGATCAGGTCGAGATGGCGCGACTTCTGGAGCATCCGGTAGTCGGCGGTCTCGCTTCGCAGGAGCAAGCGGTACTCCGCCCGCGACGTGAGCATCCGGTATGGCTCGTCGAACGCCATCGACACAAGGTCGTCGATCATCACGCCGATGAACGAGTCGGAGCGATCCAGGATAAGCGGCGACGTTCCACGTGACCGGGCCGCGGCGTTGACGCCCGCGACAACACCCTGACCCGCCGCCTCCTCATATCCCGAGGTGCCATTCACCTGACCAGCGAAGAACAATCCCCCGATCCGTCGGCTCTCCAGGGTGCGGAACAACTCGTTAGGATCGAGTGCGTCGTACTCCACGGCGTAGCCGTACCGGGTGATCCGAGCGTGTTCCATGCCCGGGATGGTGCGCAACGCCCGCTCCTGGATATCTGGGGGAAGACTGGTGCTGAAACCCTGGAGGTACGCCTCATGACTTCGCCAACCTTCCGGCTCGACAAAAATGGGGTGGGATGCCTTGTCCGCGAATCGCCCGACCTTGTCCTCGATCGATGGGCAATACCTGGGTCCGGTTCCCGTGATGTCGCCGTTGTACATCGGTGAACGGTTGACGTTGGCGCGGATCAGCCGGTGCGTCTCCTCCGTTGTACGCGTCTGGAAACACGGCACCTGAAGCCGGCTACCGATGGTTCGCTCTCCGGAGAAGATGCCTTCGCGAGCGGCGGGAAGCTTCAACGGCGAGATTCGCCCCATCATCCCGTCCCGGCTGAGCCAAAGTTCCTGGTCATCGCCAAGCTGTTCCTCCATCGCGGCGATGGAGATCGAACGCGCATCCACCCGTGGTGGAGTGCCGGTCTTGAACCGTCGCACGCGAAACCCGGCGGAACCAAGAGATCGCGCGAGGTGGCCATCGGCGGCGTCGCCAGATCGCCCGCCTTCCGAGCGCGACTCGCCCGCGATCATGGTTGCCCTGAGAAAGGTGCCGGCTGTGATCACGACCGCACGGGCATGGATCGAGCCCATCGTCCGAGTCCGCACGCCCGTCACACTCGGCGCTGCCGCTCCGCCATCCGTGAGGAGCGACAGCGCTTCATCCTGGAGGATCGACAGGTTCTTCTGGCACTCCAGGCGTTCCTTCATCGCCATCGCGTAGAGCGCCTTGTCGCACTGGATCCGGATCGCCCGCACGGCGGGGCCCTTCGAGGTGTTCAGCTGGCGTACCTGCATCGCGGTGCTGTCGGCGACGATCGCCATCGCCCCGCCGAGGGCATCGACCTCGCTGACGATCTGCGATTTTCCGGGGCCACCGATCGACGGATTGCAGGGCATATAGCCGATGCGGTCAAGATTGTTGGCGACGACGAGGGTTCGGCAGCCAAATCGGGCGGCGGCCAATGCGGCTTCACAGCCGGCGTGGCCGCCACCGACGACGATCACGTCGAACCCATCGCTGAATGAGTCCGGCGATGGAGGCGATGTAGGCAACATGGAAGTGTGAATCCAGTAACTAACGTCTTCAGGAAAAGCGGAGACGTTCCATTCTTGTCAACCATACAGTAGCGCACCGGAGACCGGGCATCATCCTCAAGTGTCCACGGTTCCAGTGTATAGTCAGCGCTCAACGGTGTGTGATGGCACGCATCTCAGGCTCGCATGGCCGGTCAACGCGGGAAGGCTGGAGGAACGAATGAACGATCGAGCGCCGGGATACGGCACGGTCCTGGGTATCGCGGGTGCCGCCGCCGGAGTCGTTGGAACATTGGCGGCGGTCCTGATGGATCGGGATTCGGCCGAAGATCCTCGTGATAAACCTGCAGAACAGCGGCGACAAGAAAAGGTCGAGTCGCGACCGACCGCTAAAGCGCCCGGAAGATTCAGGAAGAAGAACGAGGAGCCACCACCGCCCGAGCTCGATCCTGGTCTTCAGCGGGTGAGCGAGGTCGGTGCTCAGATCGCGAGCCTGACGGCATCCGGGATAGGAGCCGCGAAGTCCAGGATCGAATCCGGCGACCTGCAGCTCGCGTCGCGGCAACTCGCGACCACGCTCAAGGATCGCTCCAGGGATCGTGCATCACGGGCCGGAAGTCTTGGAAGCGATGTGTCCACCCGAGCGTCGGGCCTTGTGTCGGAGGCCCGGAATCAGATGCCGGGTCTGGTGGATGCGGCTGGCAAGGCCGCGATCGACGCCAGGAATCGCGGAGCGCAGCTCGGAATCCAGGCGCTGGAGCGATTGCCCGAGGTACGGGGCCAGGTCGAAAATCGGGTCACGCCAGTCATCAAGGATCTCCGGAAGCAGGCGTCTCCTCTTCTTGGGGGGGCGACCGCCGCCGCCTCATCCATCCTGGGAACCGCCGAGTCCAGAGCTCGCGGAGCTCGGCTGTGGGCGGAGAAGGATGCCTTGCCAGAGGTACGAATCGCCGTCGCGGACGTTACCCACAAGGCGGCGGAGAGGGCAAAAAGCGCCGAAGTCAGGGTCGCCAGCGTGTCCGCTGGCGCTACCGGGACGTTATCAGCCGTCGAGGATCGCACGCGGCACGCGGCATCCGTTGCCGCACAGGGAACGAAAGACACCGGAGCGATCGTCTTCTGGGGTACGGTGGCGGGCGGGCTTGTGTTCTACGCCTTATTGTCCGACGCGCAGAGGGAGCGGGTGAAGGCGGCGGCGCTCCGAATCGGTTCGGAGGCAAGGGAGATCTATCGGGACGTCCAGGGCTATGACGAGGAGTTTTCCTGAGCCTACAGCGATTGGCGGGAAAAGTACCGGTTCCCTGTCATCCCTGCAGCCGTGTTGAGCAGCTGCGTCGCTGGCGGAAGCGCAACGCGCTGAAGCCGATAGTGAATCGGTGAGAAGCGCCCTCCGGCTTCAACGAGCACAACTTCCAAAAACCTTTGCAACTGGTCTATCAGGGAAGTTCGCCGCGCCTCGGCGTTGGCCGCGGAAGCGGTCAGACCTCCCGCCAGGAGGCTGGAGTGCGGGGGGTGACGGGCACCCTGGCACCGCTCCCCTGGCCGCCACTTCCTGGCTTGCGCGGTGAAAGACTTGGCGGATGAACCAAAAAAGCCTCCGCCATGACCCTCGACCCGACCGGGCGCCACAAGGCGCCCGGTCGGGTCATTCGCGGTCCCGATAATGTCGTTACACGACGGTCTTTGCACGTACCCCATGACAGAACTTGTACTTCTTGCCGCTTCCGCATGGGCAGAGTTCATTGGGACGGACTTTCCTGGCTCGCCGCTGCGTCGATGACTGGGGCTCGCCGGGGGCGTTAGTGGACATCTCGCTTTCGGTGACGCGCGTCTGGACGGGCTGTTGCGCGACGACGGGCTGGACACGGAAGATGGAGCGGACCACATCATGCTGGATGCTCAACAGGAGCTTGTTGAACATTTGATAGCCTTCCGTCTTGTAGACGACGAGTGGATCGCGTTGCCCGTATGCCTGCAGCCCCACCCCCTGTCTCAAGTCGTCCATCGCAGTAAGATGATCGACCCACAGCTTGTCGATGATCATCAGCAAGACGTGCCGTTCCACTTTCGGCAGGGTCTCGGGTGTGAATCGCGCCTCGACGTCCGCATAGGCAATGTCGGCATCTTCGATCAGTCGGTTGACAAGCTCGTCGTGTCCGAGGCCATCGAGATCGGCGGCCGAGAGGCGCTCGCCGGGGATAAGAGCGTTGTACGCCTCGAGCACCGCGTCTAGGCCGATCGCTTGATCCTTCTCGTTGGTGTTGGCGCTGACGATGACCTCGATCTGGCCGTCGATTAGCGACACGATCTTCTCGTGGACATCTTCCCCGGCCACGATCTTCCGGCGGTCTCCGTAGATGACCTCCCGATGCCGGTTCATGACATCGTCGTATTCGACAACATTCTTGCGGCGGTCGAAATTATGCCCCTCGACCTTCGTTTGCGCGCTCTCGATCGATTTTGAGATGAAGCGATGCTCGATCGGCTGGTCCTCTTCCATCCCCAGCCGGTCCATCCAGCCGCCGATCCGCTCGGTGCCGAACCGCCGCATCAGCTCATCTTCCAGTGAGACGTAAAAGCGGGATGATCCCGGATCTCCCTGACGCCCCGCTCGCCCACGGAGCTGGTTGTCGATACGGCGAGACTCGTGACGTTCGGTACCGACGATGTGCAGCCCGCCAAGAGTGGCCACACCGTCCTCGAGCTGGATGTCGGTACCGCGCCCGGCCATGTTCGTCGCGATCGTGACCGCGCCCCGCTTTCCCGCTTCGGCGACGATCGACGCTTCACGCTCGTGCTGCTTGGCATTGAGCACCGAGTGCGGAACGCCCTTGCGGTTCAGCAACTCACTCAGGCGCTCGGATTGTTCGATTGATGTCGTGCCGACCAGGACGGGCCTGCCCAGCCGGCCCATCTCCTGAATTTCCTCGACCACGGCATCGAACTTCCCAGACTCGGTCTTGAACACCAGGTCTCCGGAGTCGTCCCGGATCATGTCCTTGTTCGTCGGTATCATGACCACCGGCAGGTTGTAGATGCGGAAAAACTCTTCCGATTCGGTTTCGGCGGTTCCGGTCATGCCGGCCAGCTTCCTGTACATGCGGAAGTAGTTCTGGAAGGTGATGGTCGCCATCGTCACATTCTGCCGCCTGACGCGCACGCCTTCCTTGGCTTCGATCGCCTGATGCAGACCTTCACTGTACCGTCGGCCGATCATCATCCGGCCGGTGAATTCGTCGATGATGATGACTTCCCCATCTCGAACGATGTAATCCTTGTCACGGTGGTAGATCGCGTGGGCGGTGAGGGATTGCTCGAGGTAATGGGTGAGCTCGACGTAACGCTCGTCGTAGATGCTTTCGCCGGGGGGTATCCCGGCGAGTTGCTCGACCCGGTCGATCCCTTGTTCGGTCAGGGTCGCGGTCCGGTGCTTGACTTCCACCTCATAGTCCTGATTGATGCGAAGCTGCTTGATGATCTGGCCGAACTGATAGTAGCGATCGGTGGATTCGCCAGCCGGGCCAGAGATGATGAGGGGGGTCCGTGCCTCGTCGATGAGGATGTTGTCGACCTCATCGACGATGGCGAAGTTGAGGTCTCGCTGGACCACGTTGTCGGCCTCGACAACCATGTTGTCGCGCAGGTAATCGAATCCGAACTCATTGTTCGTGCCGTACGTGATGTCCGCGGCGTACGCGTCCTTGCGGCCGACCGGTCTCAGTTTTTCGAGCCGTTCGTCATCCGATACATAATCGGCGTCATAGACGTATGCCGAGTCGTGTTGGAGGCAGCCGATGGTGAGGCCGAGATAGTCGTAGATCTCGCCCATCCATTGCGTGTCGCGCTTGGCGAGGTAATCGTTGACGGTGACGACATGAACCCCGAGCCCACTGATAGCATTGAGCGTAACGGGAAGCGTCGCTGTGAGCGTCTTGCCCTCCCCGGTCTTCATCTCCGCGATCTTGCCTTCGTGCAGCGACACCCCGCCGATGAGCTGTACGTCGAAATGGCGTTTGCCCTGGGTTCGCTTGGCTGCCTCGCGGGTGGCGGCAAAAGCGTCAGGAAGGAGATCGTCCAGCTCCTCGCCGGCACGGTACCGGTCTCGAAGCTCCAGAATGACGTCCTTGAGTTCGTCGTGTGACATGGTCTCGAACTCCACTTCGAGTTCGTTGATCGCGTCGACGAGCGGATTGATGTCGCGAAGTTCCTTGTCATTGGGGTCGCCCATGAGGCGAGAAAAGAATGAGCGCATGCGATGAATGCTCCGGGTAGCCCGTCACGATGGGGGCAATAATGAACGGCCTGCTCAGCCAAAGTATACAAGCGCGCGGGAATCGTCCGGTCCTGCCTCTCGACCGCCGCCGCCGATGTGGCCCGGATGGATTCCGTGGTGCCTGACCCTGAGCGTTCGTATCCGTTCGCCGAGCGCGTCTATACGATTGTCCAAGCGATTCCCGAGGGGCGCGTCACTACCTACGGTCTGGTGGCCCGAGCGCTGGGTGACCCACGCGCCGCGCGGATGGTGGGCTGGGCACTCCGGCGAACGCCGCCGGGGCGTCAGATCCCGGCACATCGAGTGGTGAACCGGATCGGCTTCCTGTCTGGCGGCTGGTACTTCGGACATCCGGACGTGATGCGAGAGCGGCTGATCGCCGAGGATATTCCGTTCATCGACGAGTATCAGGTCGATCTCCGGCGGGCGGTTTGGGATCCCTCGGACGAGCCGGCGCTGGACGAGCTTTACGAACAGCCGTAATCAGGACCGTGGCGAGAAGGGCTTCATCAGAAGCGGCTGGCGCCGTGGTCGATCCCCGGAGAGGAACTGTCACGGGAGCGGACCACGCCTGAGCCAGTCGCATCCGCCGCGCCGAAGGGAAGAAGCGAGAACCCGAAAAGAGGGTGCCTCAAGTGACAAGGCCGACGCCACGCTGGGACAGAAGATTCCGGAGATCCTCCGGCAGCTCCACCCTGTGGTTCACCGGTCCCACCCCACTTCCGACCTCGCGGGACGCCGCCAGGGTGGCCTCGACGAAGGCCTTGGCCATCCGGATTGCTTCAAGCTTGTCCACTCCCTGAGCGAGAAGCGCGGTGATCGCGGCGGAAAACGTACAGCCGGTGCCGTGGACGTTCGGTGTCTCAACTCGCTCGCCCTCCAGCACCACAATGTCGGTTCCATCGAACACGATGTCGACCGGCCGCCCCGGAAACTGACCTCCGGTGATGACCACGATCTCCGGTCCCAGAGCGTGAATCGCGCGAGCGGCGTCCCGCATGTCGTCGAGCGTCACGATCTCGCGACCGCTCAAGACCTGGGCCTCGAGCATGTTCGGCGTCAGAACCGTGGCGCGGGGAATCAGCTCGGAGATCAAGGCGGCGACCGCATCCTCCCGCAGGAGGGAGACGCCTGTCTTCGCCACCATGACCGGATCGACGACCAGGAAGGGAATCCCCCATGCCTCGAGCCGGTCCGCCACGTTCTGGATGATCGACCGATTGACCAGCATTCCTGTCTTCGCCGCGTCGGCGCCGATATCTTCCGCGACCGTGTCGACCTGGGCGATCACCACTTCTTCGGGCACTTCGGCGATCGCGGCGACCTCGACGGTGTTTTGGGCGGTCACCGCGGTCACGACCGACGTGCCGTACACGCCCAACGCGAAGAACGTCTTGAGGTCCGCCTGGATCCCGGCCCCGCCACCTGAATCGGAACCCGCGATCGTCATTGCCTTGGGCTGCCTGATTCGATTCAAGAGTCCTTCATCCTTCGCGCTCATCAACCGGCGGAACGCGCTCGCTTGTTGAGAAGGAACGGCGGAACCGGGGGGGAGCCGCGGCGATCGAGCATGCTCGAGAGACACCAATTACCCGTGGTGACATCGTGATGCCCAGCCACGCCTATACTTGTACACGGTTGAACACTTGTCTGTCGATCCAAGGAATGCGATTAGAATGAAGGTTCAGGAAGGACTGCGGGAGATTCGCGATCGATTGATCGACAACGACGCCCAGCCCAAGTCGATTCAGGTCGTCGATGCCATTCTCAAGCGAGCATCGTTGCCAGCCGCCTCTTCGGCGTCGGCGACATCGTTGCTGCAACTGGTGCGGATGCTGATGCGGTCGCCCGTCGCCAACGCCGATCCAACGGTCTACAACGACTTTGTGCGAATCGAAGCGGACCTCGAGCACCGCGCCGACGAATACCGGGCGGTCCGGGAGGCGGAGGAGGCGCGGCCAACTCCGAAGCTCAAGAAGTATTACAAGGCGCAGAAGGCATCAGACACCAAGACGGGCTGAGCGCGAGGCGCGCCCCCCGACGATTGTTTATCCCCCCGCTGCCGAGCGACATAGTGCGACACCTGGCCCGTTGGTTTACGTGCTGGCCGGGGCAAGCAATCCGTACGAGCCATCGCGGCGGCGATAGAGGACGTTGAGCTGATCTTCATCGGCGTTCTGAAACAGGAAGAAGTCGTGACCGATCAGGTCCATCTGATCAATCGCCTCGTCAACGATCATCGGCTTCATCTGAAACCGCTTGGTGCGCACCAGGCGATATTCATCCGCGTCCGCCTCGATCTCAGTTGAACTGACCTCATCACCAGCGTCCGCGTCCTGTTCCAGGGCGAGGTAATCGCCCAGGCGCGGGGCGGGGCCGGAAGCGGCTCCACGTTTCCTGCGGTCGGCGCGCTTGCCGTTGTACTTCCTGACTTGTCGCACGAGCTTGTCGACCGCGGCGTCGATGGCCTTGGTTGCCTCGGGATTCTCTTCTTCCGCTCTCAGGATATGGCGGCCAGTCTGAAGCGTGAGCTGCGCGGTCGCCATCTCGCCGCCGTTGCGCCGCATCTCCCTCTTCAATTCCAGATGGGCCTCCACCACGTGTTCCGCGAGGCGGTCGAGCTTGGCCATCTTGCGATCGATGAACCCTTGCATCTCCTCTGTGACCTTGAGCCCCGCCGCGCGGATGTGGACATCCATGGAACCTCCAGACCGAGCTCGCGATGGAACACCGAATCACCGTAACGGAACGGGGTACACGGAAGCCACTTCAGCGGCCTCCCTCCGCTCCCACCTGGTGGCGCCCGCGGAGGGACTCGAACCCCCGACGCCCACCTTAGGACGGTGGCGCTCTATCCACTGAGCTACACGGGCAATCGCCGCTGATTCAAGGAGCGATCCTACCATACTCGCCATGTGGGCGGAAGAGCCAAAGTCACCCGGGACGGTCCAAGCCGTTCCGCTGCCTGACCGATGAGCCCAGCTCGAACAGGCGTTTGCTGTTGTTGACAACACCTCACGGAGCCGATCACGCCAACCTGGAATGGTAACGACACGACCAGTGACGTTAGTGTTGATGACGGCGGGCCGGGTACGCTGTCGCCGTATTTGGCCTGGTGAACGGACCGGTGGGACGTGAATCGACTGGGTTCGCGGGTTTCTCGGTGTCGCGCGGGCGACCCATGACGGATTGCGTCGCGAGGTTCGCCCATGGTATGCTCCGGCGTCGCGGGGAGTGGCGCAGCCCGGTTAGCGCGCAGCGTTCGGGACGCTGAGGTCGGAGGTTCGAATCCTCTCTCCCCGACCATTCGGCAACAGGCTGGCACATGTGCCAGCCTGTTGTGTTTAATCTGGGGTTTCGATGTCCAGGTAATGGGGGAGCCATCCGCTTCACCCTCTTCCCACGCGGCAAACCGCCAAGCGTCGCCGGTGGCGAGTAATGGCGATGCGGAACGTTCGCATTACTGCGTATCAAACAGACACCGTCAACGTCTCGGAATTGCGCATTCCTTGGGATGCGGAAGGTTGGCACGCATCCAATGAGTAACCGGGAGGGATGTCGTAAGCAACAACACGGCTGATCCAGAATCCGGCCTACTATGCTGCGATTTTTCGGCGCCAATCGCGCAACCGAACACCTCCATCCGCGGGCAATACCCGATACCGCCGTGATTTACAATCCCGTATCCCCTTTGCAATATTCCCGGGATGTGCCAACATCTTTTCGTTCTTGACTCATTCCTGACAACTGGTTCAGGAGATCGATTCAGGAACGTCGCCGGCGCTCCATCATCAGGGTCCTCACCGTGACCTTGCGCCGTCCCGGGCGCTCATCGCGGGCTGATTCGCGCGACATTGTTGCTGGAGACCCCGCACATGATCCCCCGAGGCACCAGTGATCCGGTCGGCTTTTCGTTGTCCCGCGTCTGGCTCCGGGCAAGATTGCGAACGCTCGCGGCTGGCGTAATTCTCGCGCTCCTGCTGGGAGTGATCGTCTCGCCGTCGCCTCCGGCACATGCCGTCCCGGGCGACCATGACGATGATGGTTTGGACGATTTCTTAGATCCCGACGACGACAACGACGGGATCGCCGATATCGATGATCCAGCGCCCCTCTCGCCGGGTCCAAAGTTGGAGACACCGGACATCCTCGCGATGGATCAGGACAGCGATCTCGATGGGATCGTCAACGGCATGGACCCCGACGACGACAACGACGGGATCCAGGACGACCAGGACGCCGCGCCGTTCACCTGGAACCCGCCGCCGCCCGCTGTCCCCGACATCCTCGCGATGGATCAGGACAGCGACCTCGACGGGATCGTCAACGGCATGGATCCCGACGACGACAACGACGGGATCCAGGACGACCAGGACGCCGCGCCGTTCACCTGGAACCCGCCGCCGCCCGCTGTCCCCGACATCCTCGCGATGGATCAGGACAGCGACCTCGACGGGATCGTCAACGGCATGGATCCCGACGACGACAACGACGGGATCCAGGACGACCAGGATGCCGCGCCGTTCACCTGGAACCCGAAACCGCCCGCTGTCCCCGACATCCTCGCGCCGGACCAGGACAGCGACGGTGACGGGATCATGA